>Ga0114966_10001624_pt1 | contig 20568 bp, 12 predicted proteins | sample M_130207_XF_Meta_FD_87029 | JGI IMG/M metagenome (GOLD analysis project Ga0114966, IMG submission 87029) | Freshwater microbial communities from Lake Montjoie, Canada to study carbon cycling - M_130207_XF_MetaG | ecosystem: Environmental > Aquatic > Freshwater > Lake | place: Lake Montjoie... | reverse complement strand
GGTAAAATTAAGTTTGAAAATATATTAGAAGGATTCACGTATCGCGACGAAGCAGATGAGCAAACAGGTCACCGTGAAAAAGTGGTTATTGAATCTAAGGATAAAACAAAAATTCCAACTATTATATTAGAAGGAAGCAAGGATACCAAAAACTATAACTTACCAGTAGGTTCACACATTGTCATTGAAGAAGGCATTGAAGTGAAAGCGGGCCATGTATTAGTTAAAATTCCAAGAGTATTAGGAAAATTAAGAGATATCACTGGAGGTTTACCTCGTGTAACTGAATTATTTGAAGCACGTAATCCAGGTAATCCTGCGATTGTTTGTGAGATAGATGGTATTGTTGCATTTGGTAATATCAAACGTGGTAACAGAGAAATCATTGTAGAATCTAAGGATGGTATGGTGAAGAAATACTTAGTTCCATTGACGCGTCAAATTTTAGTACAAGACAGCGACTTCGTGAAAGCGGGTGCTACATTGTCTGATGGTCAAATTGCTCCTGCAGATATTTTATCGATCAGAGGTCCTTATGCAGTGCAAGAATATGTGGTGAATGAAATTCAAGAAGTTTATCGTTTACAAGGGGTGAAAATAAATGACAAACACATTGAGGTGATTGTTCGTCAAATGATGAAGAAAGTAGAAATTGTTGATGCTGGTGATACCAAATTCTTAGAGGAGGATTTAGAAGATCGTTATGACTTTATTCAAGAAAACGATCGTATCTATGATAAGAAAGTAGTTACTGAAGCTGGCGAAAGTGCTAAATTAAAGGCTGGACAAATTGTTACTGTTCGTGAATTAAGAGAAGAAAATTCAATCCTAAGACGTGCAGATAAGAAAGTAGTAGAAGTGCGTGACGCAAAACCTGCTACTGCTCGTCCGGTGTTATTAGGTATTACCAAAGCATCATTAGGGGTACAAAGCTGGATTTCTGCGGCATCGTTCCAAGAAACAACCAAAGTGTTAAGCCAAGCTGCTATACAAGGCAAGGTAGACTTAATGTTAGGCTTGAAAGAGAACGTGATCACAGGTCATTTAATTCCTGCAGGTACAGGTCAAAAAGAGTTTGAAAAATTAATCGTAGGTAGTAAGGAAGAATATGAAGTATTGGCTACTACTCGTGAAGCGATGAGCTTTGACGATGATGAATAATAAAACCTATTAATTGTTAAAAAGCAGGAAAGGGGCACTTTTCCTGCTTTTTTTATGCCTATTTTGGCAGCTTAGTTTATTATTTTCCCTATTTTTATAGGGTAAGGGAACAATAACCTTTGCAGCTATTTAAATACAAATTACAAATGAAATCAACTTCTTGGATTGTTAATGTAGTCTTGGCTATAGCCATCATCATTTTATATGTATTGCATTTTAGCAATAGTACTCCTGTTATAAAAGCCTCTGCGATGGGTGGATCAGGGACTAAAGTGGCCTACTTTGAAATTGACTCCATACAGAACAGCTATGATTTTTTTAAAGAAGTAAAATCGGCATTGCAAGTAAAGGATATGGAGAATGCAAAACAATTAACTGCTTTAAAAAATGCTTTTGCTGTCAAGTACCAAGATTTACAAAAAAATGGGCAAAGTTTTACGCAAGCAGAGGTAGCGAGTCGTCAACAAGAATTAGCTCAGCTGGAAAAAAATTATACCAGTAAGGAACAACAATTATCTCAAGAATTACAAGAAGAAAGTTTTAAGCGTTTGCAAGAAGTTAAAAAGAAGATTGAAGTTTTCTTATTGAAGTACAATAGCAATAAAACTTTTTCTTATATCTTTTCTAGCAATTCTGATTTGATGTATTATAAGGATACAGCTTATGATATCACTTCTGATATTATTAAAGGGTTGAATGGGGAACACAAATCCAAAAATTAATTAGTCTAAAAATCCTTTCCAAGTTATTGGGAAGGATTTTTAATTTTAAACTTATATTTTATTAAATAGTAATGATTATGTCAAACACAGAAACCGCCGAATTTAAGCCAAGACTATCTGCTTTAGATGCCACTATGATTGTAGCCGGCGGCATGATTGGCTCGGGAATATTTATTGTAAGTTCTTCCATTACTAGGTATGTGGGAAGCCCTGGCTGGTTAATAGCTGCTTGGGTGATTACTGGTTTTATGACCATCACTGCTGCGGTAAGCTATGGTGAATTGAGTGCCATGTATCCAAAAGCGGGTGGGCAATATGTGTATTTGCAAAAAGCCTATAATCCTTTGGTGGGATTTTTATTTGGATGGAGCTTTTTCTCTGTTATACAAACAGCCACTATTGCTGCAGTAGCAGTAGCCTTTAGTAGGTTTACGGCTTACTTATTTCCTGCGGTAGGAGAGAATAATATTATAGCGGACTTAGGTTTTATAAAAATTTCGGCAGCACAGTTACTCGCTATTTGTTTAATAATATTTCTAACCTATACCAATACGCGGGGGGTGAAGGAAAGTAAAATGATTCAGAATACTTTTACTTTTACTAAACTTATTTCCTTGTTTGGATTAATAGTAGTGGGCTTTTTATTTACTAAGCATAGTTTTTGGAACGAAAACTGGGTGAATGCATTTGATGCGAAGCAAGCTATCTCCCAAATTGGGGCGGATGGAGTAGTATCCCACACTTGGATGCCAATTGGAGGCACTGCTTTAATTGGCGCGATGGCTGCTGCCATGGTAGGTTCTATTTTTAGCAGTGATTCCTGGAACAATGTTACTTTTATTGCTGGAGAAATAAAAAATCCACAACGTAATATTGGTTTGAGTTTATTTTTAGGTACCAGCATTGTTACCTTAATTTATATTAGTGCTAATTTGATGTATTTGCACGTACTTCCTATGCATGATATTGCTTTTGCCGAAAATGATCGCGTAGCCATTGCGGCTGCGAATGCTGTTTTAGGAAATATTGGAACCATTGTTATTGCTGTTATGATTATGATATCTACTTTTGGATGTAACAACGGATTAATACTAGCAGGATCCAGGGTATATTATACGATGGCCAAGGATGGCTTGTTCTTTAAAAAAACAGGCACTTTAAATAAAAATGAAGTTCCTGCTTATGGTTTATGGATACAAGCTTTGGTGGCTTCCTTATTGTGTTTAAGTGGCAAGTATGGTGATTTATTAACCATGGTATCCTTTATAGTAGTTATATTTTATGTACTCACCATTATAGGAATTTTTATATTAAGAAAGAAGGAGCCAGATATGCCTAGGCCTTATAAAGCATTTGGTTATCCAGTATTGCCGGCTATATATATTATTATGGCCACTACTTTTTGTGTAGGATTGGTCTATACAGAGCCGAAATATTCTTTATGGGGTTTGGTGATTACTTTATTGGGCATACCTTTGTATTATATCGCATTACGCAATAAGAAAACAGCCTAGGATGATAGAAACTACTACCATTGATCGTTTGTTTGCTACTTATAATAACACCAAAATAGGAGTGGTAGGTGATATTATGTTGGATACCTATTGGTGGGGTAATGTAGATCGAATTTCCCCTGAAGCGCCAGTACCAGTAGTAGCTTTACAAAAAAAAGAATTACGTGTTGGAGGGGCAGCCAATGTAGCATTGAACCTGAGGGCATTGGGCGCACCCACTACCTTGTTTGCTATGATTGGTAAGGATGCAGAAGGAGCTGAATTAAAAGGCTTATTAGAAAAAGAAGGCATCAATACTAATTATATTCAAAGCAGTACTACCAGAGTCACCACCAATAAAGTGCGTGTAATGGGTCGCAATCAGCAAATGATGCGTTTAGATCATGAACATACCAACGATCTTACTACCAAGGAGGAAGACGAACTCATTGCAAACTTCATGGAGTATGTTCAACAAGTAAAACCTGCATTAATTATTTTAGAAGATTACAATAAAGGAGTTTTAACAGAGCGTGTCATAGAGACCATCTTGGCTTTTTGCAAAAAACATGATATACCTACTTCGGTAGATCCTAAGCAAAAAAACTTTTTAGCTTATAAAGGCTGTACTATTTTTAAACCTAATTTGAAAGAAGTAAAAGAAGGATTAAAGGTGCAAGTGGATACCATAGACCTGACTAATTTAAATAAAGTGCATGCTGCCTTGCAAAAAAGTTTATCTCATGAAATTTCATTCATCACTTTATCTGAACATGGGGTATATTATGCCAGCAAAAGTGAACAAAAATTAATTCCTACCCATATCAGAAATATTTCGGATGTAAGTGGTGCGGGGGATACTGTTATTGCAGTAGCTTCCTTAACTTATGCTGCCACAAAAGATGTGTCTTTGGCGGCTGAAATAGCTAATATAGCAGGCGGATTGGTTTGCGAGTTAGTGGGTACCGCTCCCATTGATAAAAAACTATTACAGACTGAAGTGGTAAAACTAATCGGGAAATAAACTTTACTAAGTTTCATTAACAATATAGTATGGAAGCTAAAAAAATAGCCATTATAGTGGCAGGAGGTACCGGCCAAAGAATGGGCAGTGTGGTACCCAAGCAATTTTTAGAAATTGAACACAAATCTATATTAACACATACCCTAGATCAATTTGTAGCAGCTTTTTCAGATATTGAATTAGTGGTGGTACTTCCAGAAGCTTATTTGAAACAGGGGGAGGAAGTACTTAATAAAAGTAAATACAAAAATAAAATTAGTTTTGTGGCCGGTGGGGATACGCGTTTCCAATCGGTAAAAAATGGTCTTGCTAAAGTACAAGCAGCTTCTATTGTTTTTGTGCATGATGCTGTTAGGTGTTTGTTAACGCCTGCCTTAATTCAAAGGTGCTATCAGCAAGCTTTTGAAAAAGGGTCGGCCATACCGGCGGTAACCGCGACCGATACTGTTAGATTAATGAAAGGGGAGCAACATCAATTAGTAAACAGAGAAAATGTAATGCTCATTCAAACGCCACAAACATTTAGGTCCGAACTATTATTAAAAGCTTTTGAACAAAAATATCAAGTCTCTTTTACAGATGAAGCCAATGTGGTGGAAGCCAGTGGGGTGCACGTTTATTTAGTAGACGGAGAATATGAAAATATAAAAATTACCAGGCCACTCGATTTAGCCATCGCCAATTATATTTTGTCAAAACGGTTTTCTTAAACTGATTTGCTTAAATTAAGTGCAAATTTTTTAATAATGTAGAAGGTGAAAAGCTAATCTTCTAAAGAAGTGGGTTCGGCCATCGGATATGCATCCGAATTTTGCTTTAAGATAGAATTGCTCTTGCTTATTTTTTCTAAAATTTGGTGCGCTACTTCCATCGCTAAGAATCCATCAATTTCACTTACTACGGGGGTTTCATTGTTCACTATCGCATTAACAAAACTGCTAAGTTCTGCTTTAATGGCGTTACCATCTTCAATAATTGGATTGGCAATAGTGATAGTCTTGGTGCCTTGATGTGTTTCAATATCAAAAGAGAAGGCGTCGGTATCTTCGGGTTGTTGGAGCTTTATAATTTCGGTATTCTTCTCTAAAAAATCAATACCGATATAGGCATCTTTTTGGAACAATCTAATTTTGCGCATCTTTTTCATACTAATGCGGCTACTGGTTAAATTGGCCACACAACCGTTGTTAAATTCAATACGAACGTTGGCGATATCTGGAGTATCCGTTAATACGGCGACACCACTGGCAGAAATATTTTTAACATCACTTTTTACGATACTTAAAATAATATCAATATCATGAATCATTAAATCAAAAATTACACTTACTTCTGTACCTCTAGGGTTAAACTGTGCCAAACGGTGTACTTCGATAAATAAAGGATTTAAGGAAGCATTTCTTAAAGCGGTATAAGCAGGATTAAATCTTTCAACATGTCCTACTTGTAATTTTACATTGGCTTCTTTGACCATATTCACAATGGATCTTCCTTCTTCAATGGTATTGGCCATTGGTTTTTCTACAAATACATGTTTACCCATTTTGATGGCCATTTCACAAACTGGGAAATGTAAATGCGTAGGGGTTACCACATCAATGACATCACAGGCAGCAATCAATTTTTCTTCGTCCATGAACCTTTTAAGGCCATAGGTTTTTTCTACTTCTTTAGCATGGTCATTGTTGGGATCAAAAAAGCCGACCAAACTCACCCCTGGAATTTCTTTCCAATTGTTAAGATGGTATTTACCTAAATGACCCACTCCAAACACGCCTACTTTTAACATATGCAATTTATAAGTGGTAAAGTTACGCTATAAGCTATTGAAATTGAATGGGTTTAAGGCGGTGTGGAAAATTAGCATAATGCTGTTAATTGCACTAATTCAATACTTAGGGAAGATTTAATGCCAACCCAAATATGAAGGCAGTTTTGTAACTTTATAGAGTATTCTTACCCAAATTAGAAGCTAGTGCACGATAATATTAAACAACTTTCTCAAATAGCAGATAAGTCTTCAAGAAGAATTATTGGTTTAATGAGCGGTACTTCTATGGATGGGTTAGATATTGCTTTGTGCGCTATCACGGGATCGGGCATTCAAACTAAAGTGGTTTTAGAGCAATTTATGACATTGCCTTATAGTTCAGACTTTAAAGAAAAATTACTGACCGTATTTTCTAAAGAGACTGTTTCTCTCGAACAGTTGTGTGTATTAAATCCTTGGATTGGAATGGTACATGCCAAAAGTGTCAATGAGGCCCTTTTACAATGGGAAATTAAATCCAATGAGGTTGATTTAATAGCTAGCCATGGCCAAACTGTTTTTCATGCACCCAAGTCATTACATCCTTCAGATGAATTTGGCACGGCCACTTTGCAAATTGGAGAAGCCGATCATTTGGCAGTGGCTACAGGTATTATCACCATCAGTGATTTTAGACAAAAGCATATTGCAGCGGGTGGTGATGGAGCTCCATTGGCTACCTATGGAGATTATTTATTGTGTACTCATCCAATTGAAAATAGAGTATTATTGAATATTGGCGGCATTGCCAATTTTACTTATTTACCTGCTGGCGGCTCCATTGAAAAAATTTTATCAACCGATACTGGGCCGGGAAATACTTTAATGGATGCCTATACTAGAAAGTGTTTTAACGATTTAAGCTATGATCATTTAGGTGCTATTGCTAAGACAGGTAGGATTGATACTGAATTACTTTCGGTAATGAAAAATAATTCTTTTTTTAATAATAGTTTTCCTAAGACCATAGGCCCTGAATTATTTAATCTTGATTTTATAGTAGCTGCACAAATTGCTTTAGGTAAAACTATTTTACCTAACGATTTAATGGCCACCTTAAATAGGTTTACTGCTGAAACAATTGCAGATGCTATTTATAAGTGTATTCCATCTGCAACTAATTTTGGAGTATATATTAGTGGTGGAGGTATGTACAATGAGATGTTGATGGAAAACTTGCAGTCAGTATTACCCAATATAGCAATACAGTCTACTAGTAAAATTGGGATTGAGCCAGATGCTAAAGAAGCTATCCTATTTGCATTGTTAGCCAATGAAGCTGTGGCAGGCAAGCCTATGTTAGCGGGTGGCAATGCTACAAAAGTAGCCACTACCTTGGGAAAAATAAGTTTCCCTAAATAGTAGTAACAAAAAATAAGTTTTAATTATTGGCCTTGGTTGTACTGTTCAACGGCTATTTTTACAGAACCATATTTTTTTAAAAGTTGACTGGCTAATTCGGTATCCGTTATTTTTAATTCATCCATGAGCATGCTTACACCCCTATCAAATAGTTTTTGATTGGTTAATTGCATGTTAACCATTTTATTATCCTTAATACGGCCCAATTTAATCATGACGGTGGTAGAAATCATATTCAACATCAATTTTTGGGCGGTACCACTTTTCATTCTGGTACTTCCTGTTATAAATTCAGGTCCAACTTCCACTTCAATGGGAAATTTTGCTACAGCACTCAATGGGCTATTTTTATTGCAAGCAATACTTCCAGTAAGTATTCCTGCTGTGCTACATTTTTCTAAACCACCGATTACATAAGGGGTAGTGCCACTGGCTGCAATACCTATAACAAAATCTAATTGGGATATTTTATAGGCTTGTAAATCTATCCATGCTTGTTCTGTATCGTCTTCGGCATTTTCAATAGCCATGAACATGGCTTTTTGACCACCCGCTATAATGCCAATGATTAAATCTGGTGGTACACCAAAAGTAGGAGGGCATTCACTAGCATCTACCATTCCCAATCTTCCACTGGTGCCTGCTCCAATATAAAAAAGACGACCACCGGATAATAATTTTTCGGTAATCGCCTCAATTAATAAGTTAATGGATGGGATAGCTTTTTCTACTTCAAAAGCTATTTTTTGATCTTCTTTATTGATATTTTTTAATATTTCAGTAGTAGTCGAAGCTTCAATGTGATGATATAAGGAATTGGCTTCGGTGGTTCTTTTGAAATCACTAGGCATTGTTGGATAATTTTTTAAGCGCTAATACAAAGGCATCTAATTCAGCAATAGTTGTGTACACATTAGGACAAATTCTACATCCATGTACCTCTGCTCCATCAATAGCTACGGTAAATACTTTATGTTCTTTCATTAAACGTTGCGCTAAATCGCCTGGAGTAATACCTTCAATACCTACATTGGCGATGCCACAACTTCTTTTTGCATCTGCTGGGGTATTTAAAATAATTCTAGGTAGGTTTCTAACTTTGCTTGTCCAATAGTTTTGCAAAAAGTACATTCTAGCTTCTTTTCTTTCAGCACCAATCATTTCATAATAATCCATAGAATCATTAATAGTTAAATCGGTATGTACTGGGTGGGTACCTATATGATTGAGCCTATTGATTTTAGTTAGGTCTTTTTCGCCATCAGCCAATAAGGGCCATAAATTTTTTATACTATTTTTATTGATGTACAATAAGCCTACTCCAAGAGGAGTGCTCATCCACTTATGTAATGAAGCTGCGTAGTAATCACAATTAAGTTCATCAATACGAAATTTTACATGTGCAAACGCATGGGCGCCATCTACTATTACTTGTACACCTTTTGCATGCGCCATGTCACATATTTTACGAATAGGTAATATATGTCCCGTAATATTTATCATGTGACTAACATGAATTACTTTTGTTTTAGCGGTAATAGCATTGGCATATAGGTTTACGATTTCTTCGTCATTTTTGGGATGTAGTGGAACGGATACTTTTACATTGACCACGCCATATCTGTTTTTCACTTGCTCAAACATATCCAACATAGCACCATAATCTTGTATGGTCATTATTGCTTCATCGCCCGCTTTCCAGTCAAAGCCACCAATAACTAAATCAAGCGACTCGGTTGTGTTTCTAGTGATCGCCATTTCTTCTGGAAGGCAACCTGCTATTCCAGCAAGCCTGGCAGCAATTTTCTTTTTATTATCCCATTGAACGGTTCTCATATAATAAGAACCTTGGTAATTCACTTCTTTAATGTGTTCAATCAATTTATCTAATATAGGTTGAGGTATAAAATTATAATAACCGTTTTCTAGATTAATGTAATCTGGTTTGAGCAGATATTGATTTCTAATGGTTAACCAAAAGTCATCGTCCTTCGCTAATAGAGCAGCAGGTACATTTTCTTTTAGTTTAAAACTTTGTGCCATACCGGCCAACCCTAATGGGGCTGCCATGGTGGTTAACAAAACGTCTTTTATAAATTGTCTTTTATGCATAACTTTTATTTTAATCATTTATAATCAATACGAACCAATCCAGCATTTTCATTTTTGCTAAACCACCCACTTCCATATTCCAATATATAAAAACGACCATCGGGTCCAACTTCCACATCAATGGCCGAATTAAATTTAGTATTTCCCATAAATGGTTCCATTCTGTCATAATCGCCATTGGCTTTCATGCTTACTGCTTTAATAAATCCACGCATCCATTCGTAAAAGAAAAATTTACCATCATAATAAGAAGGGTATCTAGTTTCTTTAGGATATAAATCGCTGTAATAAATTGGACCAGCCATTGCCGTACGACCACCAGCGCCTATGCTAGGGAAGTCGGGAGACACTGCATAAGGGTACCATATAAATGCTGGTTGAGCAGGAGGCAATTCGGTTAATCCAGTATTGTTTCTTGAATCATTGATTGCCTTGGCTGGATCCATTTTAGGGCCAGCTTTACCTGTAGCATAATCATATAAATGATAAGGATAATTGTTTCCTATAAAGAAAGGCCAACCAAAAAAACCAGCTTTACGTGCTTGATTTACTTCGTCATAACCACGAGGGCCATGGGTATCTAAACTATCATTGTTGGCATCAGGTCCCACTTCACCCCAATATAAATTGCCATTTTTTTGATCTACAGAAATTCTATAAGGATTGCGATCGCCCATTACATAAATTTCTGGTTTTGTTTTATCAGTGCCTTTTGGAAATAAATTTCCTTCAGGAATTTCATAAGAGCCATCCTCTTTTACTTTGATACGTAAAATTTTTCCTCTTAAATCGTTGGTATTACCCGAGCTGCGACGTTCGTCATATTGTTCATGGCCAGGTCGGTCATCTAAAGGTGCGTAGCCATGGCTTGCATATTTTTGATTTGGTTCATCAAAAGGAGTGGTGTTGTCACCAGTAGAAACAAACAATGTTTTATTGGGTCCAAATGCAATAGAACCACCTGTGTGACAACAAATATCTCTTTGCTCATAAAATTGTAATACAATTTTTTCAGAGCTGTTGATGATGGTGTCGTTTTCTAATGTAAATCTAGAGAGTCTGTTCACAGAAGAATCGGGAGCACTATAGTACATGTATACATAATGATTTTTTGCAAAATCTGGATCTAGCTTGACACCTAATAAACCTTCTTCTGCATTGACACCTTTTACAGCAGTTTTCCAATACACATTTAAGAAACCGGCTTGTTTTATTTTTTTAGTTTGACTATTGTATAAATAAATCTCACCTCTTCGTTGAACGACTAGTACATCTAGATTAGGTAGGATAGTTAATTCGGTAGGTTCAAAAAAAGTACCTGTTACTAATTGTACTTTAGTAAAATGACTTTCTTCTGGAGCATACACACTATGTGCTTTGCTATAATTTGCAGTATTATCGCCCATGGCATATTGAATACCGCCTAAAATATGGTTTAAATACAAGGGGTCTGCATATGATTCGTCGGTATGCCCTAATTCGGTATAAAAAACACGACCACCGTCATAAGCATGATACCAAGCCATTGGATGAGTATCACCATTTTTTCCTCCTTCGTAAGATTTTTCATCAATGCTTATAAGTACTTTAATATCCTTGCTAATGTTTCTAAAATTATACCACTCATCTTTTCTTGACCAAGTGGCGGGTAAACTATCGGTAGAAGGATGTGTTTTATCATTAATCACTAAAGTAGCCACTTGTTGAGCAGGGTGGCTTAAAAAAGAAGCGCCTATCATATTTACATACCAATTCCAATCATACTCTGCATCGGTTGCAGCATGTATCCCAACAAATCCACCCCCTGATTGAATGTATCTTTCCAAAGCAATTTCTTGATTCCCTGTTAACAATTCACCCGTGCTGCTTAAAAAAATAAGTGCTGCATATTTTTTTAATGTATCCTCGGCAAATTTAGTAGCATCGGTAGTGGTATCTACATCGAAGCCGTTTTTAGCACCAAGGGCTTGAATGGCTTTGATCCCTAATGGAATAGATTCATGGTGATAGCCAGCTGTTTTAGAAAAAATTAACACTTTAGGGGTACTACTTCTTTTATTACTACAAGAAGAAAGCGCTAAGCCTAAAAAGCATAAAATAACTAAGGGTTGAACGAAATGGTAGATGTTTTTTTTCATGTGTTTTTAATCGTTATGAATTAATCGGTTGAAGCAGTTAATTTCCCACTTTTTTTGCTTTTTACAAAATAAAGATTGCCCAATGGTAATAAGCACACAATAGGCAAGGGAATAAGGCTATTTCCTTCCTATAAAGTGCGTATTTTTACAAAAACTAATTGCTTGCGTATTTTTAAAAACAATCTAGATTCTTTGTTGGCTGCCTTCTTAGGCATGATGGCGGTAATTGCTTTTACAAAATATGGGGGAGTAGGGATTTCGCCCGATTCTATCTATTATTTAAGTGCTTCAGAAAGTGTTATGCAGGGGAAAGGGTTTTATCAGTTTGATGATAGTCCTTTTATTTTGTTTCCATTGTTTTATCCTTGTTTTTTAGCTTTTGTGCAGTTGGTATTTACAAATCATTTAATTGCAATAGCGCCCTATATGAATGCGGTACTTTTTGGGGTAACTATTTTTTTGAGTGGAGTAATTTTAGAAAAACTTAATCATACAAAATGGCTAAAATGGGTATTATTATTATTGATCGCCATTAGCCCTAGTTTATTGGAAATATATACCATGTTATGGTCGGAAGGTTTATTTATTATTGAAGTATTATTGTTCATTTGTTTTTTCGAAGTTTATTTTAAAAACTACTAGTTAAAATATTTAATGATAGTGGCACTCATTACTGCGGTCTCTTTTGAAACCAGACTCGTAGGGGTGACTTTGATGATGACAGGAGGCTTATTGTTGATGATGTCTAGCACGCTCCAATTACAAAGAAAATTAAAACATTTTATTATTTATGGAGGTATAGCTTGTTCCTTAATAAGTATAAATTTAATTAGGAATTATTGGGTGGCAACAAGTTTAACTGGAGCCCGACAAAAAGGAGAAACTCCTTTAGTAGAAAATATACAATATTATGGGACGGTATTGAGTGATTGGTTGCCATTGGCAAGTCTTACGAAGGGGCATCCATTTTGGCTGGGATTTATATTCCTAGTAAGTATTTTGACCATTTTTATTTTTCGCCATACTAAAAAAATGGAGCACAATGCCATAGAAAAGATAGCGGCTACTTTTACATTGGTCTATTCCTTGTTTATGTTGTTGTCTGCTACTTTTTCAAAGTATGAGACCATTAACAATCGTTTACTGGCTCCTTTTTTTATACCCTGTTTATTTACCTTGAGTTTTTATATCATCAGTTGGTTAAAGCTTATAAAAAAACAGACTGTAAGAGGGGGTCTCGTATTTTTCATCTTCATTATTGGAGGGCTTACTTTGCATCAATATTATAAGATTGATAAAGACATGCTTCAAGATAATAAAGAAGGGGGGATAGGGGGCTATAACGATGACGACTGGGTGTTTAGCGATGTGCTAGCCTTTCTTAAAAAGGATCGAACAATCTTTAAAAAAGGGCTGCCGGTGTATTCCAATGCAAGTCATGCAGTATATTTTTTTACGGGCGAACATTTATACATATTACCTGAAAAAACACATGAAAAAGAAATGGGAAAGTTCAATCATTTACCTCAATTATTACTTATTTGGTTCAATAACGAAGATAATCCTGCACTACCTACGCTGGATGAAATTAAGCAGCACCAAAATTTAACATTGATGAAAGCTTTTAAAGATGGATTTATCTATCAATCTAGTCCAAAATAGGGTTAATTTTGTAGTTACGCATGAGCAATGATTCTCAAATTTTTCAATCGACCAATAAAACAAGATGGCAAACTACCAAGTGGGTACTAAGGGCCTTATTGTTTGTTTTACCTATTATAGGGGCTATTATTTTTATGGGCATTTATTTTACCAATAAAAATAAACCAGACATTCCATTAGAAGGTGCGGCTATAAAAAAAGTATTAACGGACTCTATTCCATCTTATCGAGAGAGTAAATTAGAAAAAGAATATAAGGGCTTTAAAAAAGCTATTGGAAATAAATGGTCTAAAGGCTTAGGTTGTGGACAGGTGTTAGATAAGCCATTAAATTTATCCAAATCAAAATATTTTAGTGATAGTTTGGGGATTAGAGCAGCGTTTTATGTAAACTGGGATGCGGCTCAATCTTTTAGCTCCTTGCAAAGAAATGTAGGTAACATTAATTTAATTATTCCAGAGTGGCTATTCATAGATCCTAATACAGATCAGCTTTATAATACCATCGACCCTAAGGCTTTAAAAATAATGCAATCAGCAGGGGTTAAAGTAATGCCCCTGCTTACTAATAATTACAAAACATTATTTAGAGGTGAAACGGTGAAAAGAATTATTACCAATCCTGTAAAAAAACAAAAGCTCATTGATGATATTATAGCGGTGTTAAAGCAATATAATTTTATTGGTGTGAATATAGATTTTGAAGAATTGCTGATGGATTCGGACAAGCCATTGGTTGAATTTCAAAAATCGCTTTATCAACAATTGCATGCAAATGATTTGCTGGTATCTCAGGATGTTATCCCCTTTAATGATGAATATAATTATGGTGCATTAAGTAAATACAACGACTATCTTATTTTAATGGCTTATGATCAACACCATGCCGAAACCAAGCCGGGGCCCAATAGCTCGCAAAAATGGATTGAAGCAGCAGTGGCAGACGTGGCCCAAAAAGTACCTGTAAATAAAGTAATACTTGCCTTACCTGCTTTTGGACATGATTGGAAAACAAAAAATAATAAAATCATTAGTGTAGCCGACGTAACCTATCAACAAGCTATAGCCAATGCAAAAAGTAGTGAAGCCAGTATAGATTATGACAATGATTCTTATAATTTGGAGTACGAATATTATGATAGTGAGAATTTTTTACATCAGGTATATTTTGTAGATGCGGCCACTAATTTTAATTCCATTCGTTTTGCTACCGAATACAATTTAGCAGGAACAGCTTTGTGGCGTTTAGGTGGGGAGGATGTTAGGTTGTGGTCGTTTTACAATCAGCCAATGACCAAAACGGCATTGAAAAAATTTAATTTCGTAGAATTTAATAAAATTAAAGCAGGAAGTGCTCCAGATTTTGTGGGCGAAGGAGAAGTATTGGATATCATTGCTTCGCCCAAAGATGGATACATTCGAAGTGAGATTGATTCTGTTTCCATGTTAATTAGTGAGGAATACTACGATAAACTTCCATCTACTTATGTGATTCGAAGGTTTGGGGCCACTACTAAAAAGAAATTGGTACTCACTTTTGATGATGGGCCTGATCCAGTATATACCCGTCAAATATTAGATACCTTGGCGTATTATCATGTTCCTGCTGCATTTTTTGTGGTGGGCTATCAAGCGGAAAATAATATTCCATTAATTAAAAGAATTTTTAAGGAAGGGCATGAATTAGGCAACCATACTTTTACGCATCCTGATATGAGTTTGGTGAGCAATCAAAGAGCCTCCTTAGAAATGGATGCGACACAATTACTCATTGAGTGTATTACCGGGCATAGTACTATTTTATTTAGAGCGCCTTTTAATGCCGATAGCGAGCCAGGGAAGTATGAGGAGTTGGCGCCTATTGCATTAAGCAGAAAGAAAAATTACATAACAGTTGGAGAGAGTATTGATCCAGAGGATTGGCAAATACCTATCAATGAATATAGGAATGACACCATTTTTGATCGCGTAGTAAATGATTATCTCAAAAAAACAAACACGGGTAATCCAGAAGACACTTCTATTGCAGGCAGTATTATTTTATTGCATGATGCAGGAGGTAATAGAGAAAACACAGTCAATGCAACTGGAAAAATCATCAGGTATTTTAGACAACAAGGCTATACTTTTACAACGGTTGCCGATTTATTGGGTAAAAAACCAGACGAGTTAATGCCGCCCACCCCCAAAGGGAAAGAATACTATTGGCTACAAATAAATTATTTTTTAGCGGAGAGTGCTTATTTAGGAGGTAATTTCTTTTTTGCCTTGTTCATGATTTTCTTGGCCTTGAGTAGCATTAGAATATTGGTTATTGGGATGATGGCTGTTGCAGAAAAGAAAAGAACATCTACACTTACAGAAATTGAAAATGGTTTGCCGCATCCATTTGTATCAATTATTGTACCTGCTTATAATGAAGAAGTAAATGCTGTCAGTTCTTTACAAAATTTATTGAAATGTGATTATCCTAATTTTGAAATTATTTTTATTGACGATGGAAGTAGCGACCAAACTTACGAGAAAGTAAAAACTGCTTTTTTAAATAATGCTTTAATAAAAGTATTTACAAAATTAAATGGGGGCAAGGCAACTGCTTTAGCCTATGGTATTAGCCAATCGCATGCGGACTATGTAGTTTGTATAGATGCAGATACTAAATTAGCCACCGATGCAGTATCTAAATTGATGCGTAATTTTGTAAATCCATTCAATAAAAAAGGGCAGGAAGTGGGAGCGGTAGCAGGTTCGGTGATCGTAGGCAATGAAGTAAACGTATTAACTAGGTGGCAAAGTATCGAATACATTACTAGTCAAAATTTTGATCGAAAAGGATTTGCTTATTTAAATGCTATTACGGTAATCCCAGGTGCGATTGGTGCTTTTAAGAAAGAAGCGCTATTGGAGGCAGGTGGTTTTACTGCAGATACTTTAGCGGAGGATTGCGATATCACCATGCGTATTTTAAAAGCAGGGTACCTTATTATGAATGAATCAAAGGCGTATGCCTATACCGAAGTGCCTGAACATTTAAAACAATTTTTGAAACAAAGGGTAAGGTGGAGTTTTGGTGTGATGCAAACTTTTTGGAAACACCGAGATATGTTGTTTAACAATAACAATAAATCATTAGGCTGGGTAGCTTTGCCTGATATGTTATTGTTTAAATACATTATTCCTTTCTTTTCTCCCATGGCCGATTTTTTAATGGTAGTGGCTTTGGTAACGGGTAATGCCGACAAAATTGGTTTTTACTTTTTAATTTATGTAGTAGTAGATTCTTTGATTGCCGCCATTGCATTTACTTTTGAAAAAGAAAATCCTACGAAACTTATTTGGCTTATACCCCAGCGATTAATTTATAGATGGTTGATGATGTACGTATTTTTCAAAGCCATCAAGCGAGCCATTAAAGGGGAGCTTCAAGTATGGGGAGTATTAAAAAGAACAGGGAATGTGAAAGATTTTTAGCTTTTATTTAATCGACCTTTAAATTTATGTTTGCGTGGATGAGAAACCTTAGACTTAGTTTGATAGTCGCTGCTAATTATACTGATATTGCCATCTACTTCTAAAATAGCAAGGTCTACTTTTTGAATGTCTCTTGCGCCATGTTCTCTTACGGCGGCTTCTAATTCCTCAATGGTGATTTCGGCTTTTTTGCAATTGATCATATTGGCTTCTCCCTCATAAATGAGCAAAATAGCTTCTCCTTGAACTAGCTCGCTAATTTTTTTATTGCGATAAAGTATGTGTTTTAGGGTGTAATTGGCTAAGAATAAGGAGCCTGCGGCAATTAAGCCTCCATCCAAGGAGGTATCGGGTCCCACCATGGCATTTTGCACCGAATTACTTATTAAAAGAATGAAAACTAGGTCAATAACAGACAATTGAGCCAGCTCTTTTTTACCAAAAATGCGCAGGGCTAAAATCATGAAGGTGTATACCGCAAGGGTTCTGAGTATGATTTCTATAAAAGGATTGTGAATAAAAGTTAGGTTAATGGCAATCGGGGTCATTTTTTATGTTTTAATGGCAAATTTTGCTCCATTAAAGCTAAGAAAATAGAGTCAGAAAAGGACGATTTCTATTAGGTCTAACACCTTAGCTTAATTAAAAAGAGCCATCAATAATAGTAATACTATATATTCATTATAAGTAATTGGAAAACAATATGTTATTGAATAAAGTACTCTTACACATGTACATATTATAATATTTTTAGAATTTACACTATGATAATTTTCAAAATAGGCTATATTTTATTAATTTTAACAAATCGCTACTATTGGCGTATACTATTTTATAAATTTATTCGTTGTCAGCCCCCACGACAATGTAGTATATGCTTAATTAAATTTTTATTAAAAACCTTTTTATGAAAAGAGTTCAATTACTTGGTACTTTATTAGTTAGTATTTTATTGTTGTCAACTAGTGCGCATTTGTCTGCTCAAAAAAGACTTATCGTTAAGTCTGGTTATACTGGTGCAGCAGTGGATACCTTTGCAACAATAAGAGCTGCAGTTGCAGCTGCTGGAACTGTAAGTGAGGTAAGAGATACAGTTATAGTATATGATGGTACCTATAAAGAAAAAATTAATTTCAGTCGATGGGCTAGTCCTGGAAATAGGAATTTAGTTTTGGCATCACAATTTTTGATTGATGGTGATACCAATCACATAAGAAATACAATCATTAGTGGTGGAGGTATTGCACAAACTAGTCAGAATGATATCTTATTGGCTGCTTATGGGGATAATAGAAATACTGATTGGTTTCAATTTGTCGGGTTTACAGTTGATAGTGCAAGTAAGTATGGTTTGTATATAGAAGGTGGCCAGGTGGCTAATTGTATTTTAAAAAATTCTGGATCTACATCATCTGTTCCATATTTATTTAATGGAACAAAAATAACTAATTCCAAAATTTTCAATAATATAGGTACAGCAATTTTTGCTTTTGGGGGTATAGGTTCTGATGATAATTCTCCTATGTGGAAAGTGGAATCTTCTATTTTTTATAATAACAAAGCTTTATCATCTAATTCAGAAAGAGATGATAGGGGTGGTCCGTGGAATCAACTATATATTGGCGGTATCATTTGGAGCGCGAATAACACAAAGGGAAGGTTATCTAATAGTATTTTTTACAAAAACAATGGGGATAATATTATTAGTTCTGGTGGAGATAAAACAACTGATAGCTTGGATGTATTTAATAACGTATTTTATAAAAACAATACCAAAACTGCCTACTTTATGAATTGGTGGGGGCAGTTTGGACAAAACAATTACACTTCTCGTTGGTACAATAATATTATAGACAACGTTTATACAAGTGCAAGCAATAATACCAATGGTGAATTTTCTTGGGGGGATGGAGGAAGCAATGGTAAGCCAAATGACTATTATTTTAAAAATAACTTATTGGCTTCAGAATTTATTACAAAGACTGGACAAACAAGCGGTTTTTCAACCACTTTTACTTTTAATTATGATACCGCTAGTCAAATTATAGGGGTTGCTCAATTTAAGGATCCTGCAAATTTAGATTTTTCGCTTTTGCCAACCAGTCCTGGAATTGGAGCAGGTAACGTCAATTTTTCTACTGCAAAAGATTATTTAGGTAGGAATGATAGACCCAATCCTACAGGTTCTGGAATTGATATGGGTGCGGTGGAATCTATTTTGGCCATGCCAACTCCTACCATTACTTCATTACAAAATGCAGTAATAGGTAGTAAAAAAGCAATAAAAATAAACTTCACTATTTATAATAATCCTAAAGTGGATTCAGTTATTATTTATAGAAGTAGGGTTTCAAAAGATACCGCCATCATTTTATCAAGTGCAGGTACTTATTCTGCAACTAATGTAAAAAAGACAATATTAAATAATACAAGTGTATATACTGATACTACTAGTATTTCAAATGGTATTAAATATTATTATGTAGTTAAGTCATTTATTAATTCAGGTAGTTTGCTTTCTGAAGCTAGTTCAGTGGATAGTGTTACCACTAGCTCAACAACTAGTTCAGTAAGTATACCAACTAGCTTAACGACTACAATTTCAGGCAGGTCTAGTATTGCTCTTGCTTGGACATCTGCAAATGTGTATACTGGCGCTTATTCTTCAACTAGGAGTAAGTTTTATATAGATGTTTATAGAGGAACATCACCTTCTAATGCAAGTTTACTTATTAGCCTTAATGATACAACTAGTGCCTATACAGATAAAACAACCATTATTGCAACTACCTATTATTATTATTTAGTTAATAGGGATGCTGCTGGTGTTGTATCAGATTCTAGTGCTAATAAATCAAGGCAGACTCCTTCAACGCTTACTGCAGCAACTTTTTATGTAGATCTTTCTGCAACTGGGGTTGATGCTGATAAAGCTGGTGGTTCGAGTGATCCCTTCAAAACAATCACCTATGCAATGACACAGGCCTTTAAAGGGGATAAGGTTGTTTTAGTACCGGGAACGTATACAGAAAGAATAAGAATTAACCCTGGTGTTACGGTGGGTTCTAGATATTTAGTAGATGCATCAGACACAGCTTCCATTAGGTCTACTATTTTAGATGCTTCTTCAATGACAGGTAATTTAATTAATTATAATGCCTATGAAACCAATAATATTCCTGTTTGGACGAAGTTTGTTGGATTAACTTTAACAGGAGCACAAGGGAAGGGAAAGTTGCTTATTAATACAGAGCAACAATGGCAAAAATATTTTTCTTTTGATCATTGTATAATTTCTAACAATGGTTACAAAGACATTCAATATGTTGAAGGAAGAGATGCCAATCAAGATTTTGTAATAGCTAGATTTAATGATAGTACTTTAATTCAAAATTCTATCATTGAAAACAACTCTGGTAAACTTTCTTTTGGTTCTACTGGAGTTATCATAAAAAATAATATTTTCAGAAATAATAATAATGATGTTTCAAAATCAAACAATGTATGGTGTAGCACTAGTATTATAGAAGGTTGGTTAAATGGGTATACTATATCTGGAAACATCTTTTCTAATAATGGCCAGGCACCTCCATATAACAATAATGACTATTGGC
>Ga0114966_10001621_pt1 | contig 20581 bp, 19 predicted proteins | sample M_130207_XF_Meta_FD_87029 | JGI IMG/M metagenome (GOLD analysis project Ga0114966, IMG submission 87029) | Freshwater microbial communities from Lake Montjoie, Canada to study carbon cycling - M_130207_XF_MetaG | ecosystem: Environmental > Aquatic > Freshwater > Lake | place: Lake Montjoie... | reverse complement strand
TTTAGATTTTATTTGGTAAAAAAAATAATATAATTTGAATTGGAAAGCCTTATATGTTGCCTCTCGAGCAGAAAAAAAAGTTTGTCTGCGTCTTATTAATATAGGGCTTGAGGCCTATGTGCCATTAAAAAAAGAAAAAAAACAATGGAGCGATAGAAAAAAAATTGTGATCAGCCCACTTATTAATGGATATGTTTTTGTAAAAACCAATGAAAAAAACAGAGACTTGGTTTTTAAATCACCTGGAGTAATTCAATACTTGAGATATAACGGAGAGGATGCTATTGTTCGTGATGTTGAAATTGACATTTTAAAAAGTATAGAAGAAAAAGGGTACTACGCAGAAGCCAAGCCATCTGAAGAATTATTACCTGGACAAAGAACTCAAATTTTACACGGACCATTTAAAGGGATGACAGGCATTGTAGAGCATAAAGCCGGAAATGAACTTTATACCATTACTCTTGATAGCATAGGCTATACACTAAAAATAAATTTGCCAATAGAAGTGCTTAGTAAAAAATAAATCTTGATTATTTGTTAAGTTGAAATATTTAATTTAAATAATAAAGATTTAAAGAATCTAATCAATTTATTAGTCGGAAATAAAAGGAAAGTGTTTAAAAATAATTAATCAAAAGAATGAGTACTAACGAAGAGTGGGATTTAATAGTAAAACCAAAATCATCCTGGTTTGAATTTAATTTCAAAGAAATATGGCGATATCGCGATTTACTGTTTATGTTTGTAAAGCGCGATATTGTTTCTACTTATAAGCAAACCATATTGGGACCGCTTTGGTTTTTTATTCAACCAATATTAACTGCTTTAACGTTTACAATTATTTTTGGAAACATTGCGAATTTAAGCACAGATGATAAACCCAAATTTTTATTTTATTTGGCTGGTACAACCTGTTGGAATTATTTTGCTGATTGCCTAAACAGCACCTCAGGAACCTTTATTAATAATGCTGGTATTTTTGGTAAAGTTTATTTTCCACGTTTAATATCGCCGCTATCTGTTGTTATAAGTAGCGTCTTAAAGTTTTTAATACAATTTTTACTTTTTATAGGTGTTTTTATTGTAATGTATTTTAACGACGCCAATTTGCAACCAAACAAACTGATGTTACTGATTCCTTTTTTAGTTTTACTAATGGGTGTTATGGGTTTGGGACTTGGTATTATTGTTTCATCGTTCACTACCAAATACCGCGATTTACGATTTTTAATCAGTTTTGGTATTCAATTATTTATGTATATCACTCCAGTTATTTTGCCCTTGTCGCAATTTAAAGGTATTATGAAAAAAGTGGTTATGGCTAATCCTATGACACCCATTATAGAAACCTTTAAAGCCGCTTTTTTAGGGGTGCCAAAAGATTATTCGGTAAATGGTTTGTTTTACACAACCATTTTTACTGTTGTGGTTTTTTGTTTAGCTATATTAATTTTTAATAAGGTTGAAAAATCTTTTATGGATACCGTTTAAAAGCAATGAGTAATACTGTTATAAAAGTTGAGAATTTAGGAAAGCAATACCGCTTAGGCGATATTGGAACCGGCACTATTAGTCATGATTTAAATAGATGGTTTGCAAGGGTACGCGGAAAAGAAGATCCGTTTTTAAAACTGGGGGAAGTAAATGATAGAACTCAAAAAGGAATCAGTGATTTTGTGTGGGCCTTAAAAGATGTATCATTTGATTTGAACCAAGGTGATGTGTTAGGAATTATTGGGAAAAACGGGGCAGGAAAATCGACCCTTTTAAAAATATTATCTCGTACCACTTCACCTACAACAGGCAGTTATAAAGTAAAAGGACGAATCGCATCATTGTTGGAAGTTGGTACTGGTTTTCATCCCGAGCTTTCGGGGAGAGAAAATATTTTTTTGAATGGTGCTATTTTGGGCATGACTAAATCTGAAATTAAATCGAAGTTTGATGAAATTGTTGATTTTAGTGGTGTAGAACGCTATATTGATACGCCTGTAAAACGTTACAGTAGTGGCATGTATGTGCGCTTGGCATTTGGAGTTGCTGCACATTTAGAATCTGAAATCTTAATTGTGGATGAAGTATTAGCAGTTGGCGATCAGGAATTTCAGGATAAATGCATCGGCAAAATGAAAAATGTAAGCAGTAATGGAAGAACTGTTATTTTTGTCAGCCATAATATGGGAGCAGTAAAACAACTTTGTACAAGTGCCATGCTAATGCACAATGGTTCTATTACAGCTTCTGGGTCTACACAAAATATTATCAATACTTATTTTTCAAATGATGATAAATTATTAAATGATGGTATTGTTCCAAGAGATTTTAAAAGGGCTTATAATAGTGGGCAGGGGTATATCGATAAAGTAATTACTAAAAATAATACACACCATATTAAATCAAATTTTTTCTTTAAGGAGCAATTAAGCGTGAAATTAGAATTTGAATTATTAATTGATATTCCTGACCTAATCATTTCTTTTTCGGTTAGTAATGATGAAATGCATAAAATAAGTTATTATGAATATCCTGAAAGTAGTGTGACCTCTTTAAATTTAAAAAAAGGAATGCACTCTATTGATTTTGTTTTTAGTGATAGTTTTTTACCAGGAAAGTATTTTTTAACACCTCACCTTTTTAAATACAATGGTGATACTATCGACTATATCGAAAGAGTTGGTCTATTTGAAGTGCAATCAGACTCTTTAGATGGCATGCATAATTACAAATGGCATGAAAAACATGGGAATTCATTTATGAAATTAGAAAATATAAACATACTATAAAATGGAAATTAAAAATTCGAAAGTACTTGTAATTGGTGGCGCTGGTTTTATTGGAAGCTTTGTTGTTTCCGAATTACTTAAACATGATGTTGCAGAGGTTATTGTTTACGATAATTTTGCAAGAGGAAAAAAAAGTCATTTAGAAGAATCTCTAAAAGATAAACGTTGTTCAATTTATCCAATAGGAGGAGATATCAGAGAAACTGATATTTTAAATAATGCTATGAAAGGAATGGATTATGTCATTTGTCTTTCAGCCATGTGGTTATTGCATTGTAAGGATTTTCCTCGAACCGCATTTGATGTAAATATTGCAGGAACATTTAATGTGTTTGAAGCTTGTGTAAATAATAATATCAAAAAAATAATTTGGTCTTCTTCGGCTTCTGTATATGGTGATGCTGTTGAACTTCCAATGACGGAAGAGCATCCTTTTAATAATAAAAACTTTTATGGTGCAACTAAAATTGCTGGTGAAGCAATGGCAACTGCCTTTAATGATAGATATGGAATGAAGGTTATTGGGTTACGTTATATGAATGTATACGGACCACATCAAGATCAAACTGCAGCTTATACTGGTGTTGTGCCAATTATGTTGAATAAAATTGATGCTAATGAAGCACCAATTATCAATGGTGATGGCACACAGGCTTATGATTTTATTTATGTAGAAGATGTGGCTCGTTGCAATGTGCAAGCTTTAATTTCGGATACAGATTATGGCTTTTATAATGTTGGAACTGAGGTTCAAACTTCTATTAAAGAATTGTGTGATTTGATTTTGGAATTAAAAAAATCGAAATTAAAAGTAACCTATAAACCATACAGTGCAGACGACGCAAGAGCACTTGTGCAAAATAGAATTGGTTCAGCAGTAAAAGCAGAAAAAGAATTAGGTTTTAAATTCAAATATAATTTAACCGAAGGCTTGCTTAAATTAATTGAATGGAGGGATATAACTAAATAGAATGCTTTTTAACTCATTCTCTTTTTTAGTTTTTTTTATTGTTGTAACGGCGTTGTATTACATTTTGCCATTTAAGATTAGGTGGTTATTGTTATTGATTGCAAGTTGCATATTTTATGCCTACTTTATTCCTATATATATATTAATATTATTTGCAACAATAATAATAGATTACATAGCTGGAATTAAAATAGAAAACGCAAAGCCTAAAAATAAAAAAGCGTGTCTAGTTATAAGTTTAATGGCGAACATTGGAATTTTATTTTATTTTAAATATTTTAATTTTTTTATAGGTAACATAAATGATTTAAGCGTTGCTTTAGGTTGGAATTATTCAATTAATATTTTATCTATTATACTTCCTATTGGATTGTCCTTTCATACATTTCAAGCAATGAGTTATACTATCGAAGTATATCGAGGGAATCAAAAAGCAGAAAAACATTTTGGGATTTATGCATTATACGTTATGTATTATCCTCAATTAGTTGCAGGGCCAATCGAAAGACCCAAAAATATTTTGCACCAATTTCATTTCAAACATCAGTTTGATTATAAGAAAATATCCTCTGGTTTGAAATTAATGCTTTGGGGCTTTTTTAAAAAATTGGTTATTGCTGATAATATAGCCGAAATAATAAATCCAGTTTTTGATGCACCTAATAATTATCAAGGAATTTCACATGTTATAGCAATGATTTTATTTTCGTTCCAAATTCTTTGCGATTTTTCTGGGTATTCTGATATTGCAATTGGAGCTTCAAGAGTTATGGGTATTGAATTAATGCAGAACTTTAGAAGCCCATATTTTTCAAAAAATATTTCTGAGTTTTGGACACGATGGCATATTTCACTTTCAACATGGTTTAAAGATTATGTTTACATTCCGATGGGAGGAAATAGAGTTAGCAAAAAAAGGTTATATTTTAATTTGTTTTTTATTTTTTTATTAAGTGGATTATGGCATGGCGCTAGCTGGAATTTCGTTATTTGGGGAATGTTACATGGTGCATATTTAATTATTGGAATCTTTATGATAAAAAAGATTACACATGTCAAAAGTAAAATTGGTATTGGCACTTGGCAGAAGGTATTTACTTTAGCGCAAATAGTGAGTACTTTTTTTTTAGTTTCTATTGCTTGGGTCTTTTTTAGAGTAACTAATTTAAATGATGCCATTTATTTTTTATCGAAAGCATTCACCGCTATTCCTGATTATTTTAGTCGATTTAATAATCCTGGATTTATGAAAATTAAACCCTGGTTATTAGAAAGTGATAGAAGAATAATAATAATGTACTTTATAATATTTTCCTCAATAATAATAATGGAGTTTGTAAATTATATAGAGCTTAAAAAAAATTTTGATTCATATTTAACCGAAAAAGGAAAAGTAAGAAAATGGAGTTTTTATTTAATAATAACTTGGTTTGTTTTGTTTTTTGGTGCATTTCATTCAAATAACGAATTTATTTATTTTCAGTTTTGATTAAATTATTTAGAAATAGTTTGATTTTTGTAGTAATCGTTTTTATTCCGTTGTTTATGGTAGAGGAAGTTTTTAGTAGAAGAATAAAAACTTTAAATATTGACAGGGCTTTTTGTATTCGAAATTTAAAGGATATAAATTGTAATTACATTGTAATCGGTTCCTCTAGGGCGATGAACTGTTTAAATACATTAAGGTTAGACTCTTTGACAAAATTAAGAGGTTATAATTTGGGATATGCTGGATCTTCTTTTTCGGAAAATTATTTAACTTTACATAATTTTCTAAATAATAATAAAACAAAAGCGGTTTTGCTATGTGCAGATTTATTTGGGGTTATAAATCCAAATGTGGCGTATGGAAGAGGTTTTAATGCATCTTTATTTTTACCTTTAATAAAAAATGATACTGTTTTTAATGAACTTTATAGTCTTGAAAATAAAGCAAAGGTTATTTCATGGCGCTATTTGCCTTTTGTTAAATATGCAGAATTTAATAATGTGTATTCTATTGAAAAATTATTTTTTAGAAATTATAGTTACAAAGATGAGTTTTTTAAATCAAAAGGTTTTATGGAGCTTGAAAAATTGCATTCAAAAGACATGAATTTTTTAAAGGAAAATAATATAGAAGATAAATATTTTATTGATTTGGTTTCTATTGACTATTTAAAAAAGATTATATCCTTGTGTAAAGAGAAAAAAGTTAAACTAATATTTTTCTCACCACCAATTTTTAGTAAAAAATTTAATAATATTATTGGAAAGGAAAAGTTGACTAATATATTAGTTGGGCTATCCAAAAGTAATGATATACTTTTTTTAAATTATAATAGTTGTGAGATTTCAAATGATTCAAGTTTAATGTATGACTTTTCTCATTTAAATAAAAATGGGGCTATTCAATTTTCAACATTAATTGCTGATAGTGTAATAAAATATTTAAAATAATAAGATATGGAAAAACGAATTATTCAAATTTCTCAGCCTATGATGGGGCAAGAAGAATGGGAAGCATTAAAAGAACCAATATTTTCTGGTTGGTTAACTCAAGGGCCAAAGGTTGCTGAGTTGCAAAAACTGTTTGGAGAAAGACAACAGGTTAAACATACCTTAGCAGTAAGTAATTGCACAACTGCCTTGCATTTAGCGCTATTAGCAGTTGGTGTGAAACCAGGCGATGAAGTCATTGTTCCAGCATTTACATGGGTAAGTACAGCTAACGCTGTTGTGTATTGTAATGCAACTCCAATTTTTGTGGATGTTGATCCGGTAACTTTTAATATCGATATTTCTAAAATTAAAGAAAAAATCACTTCAAAAACCACTGCAATCATACCTGTTCACTTATTTGGTTTATGTGCTGATATCAATGCAATCAAAGAACAATTCCCTACATTAAAAATAGTTGAAGATGCTGCCTGCGCAGCAGGTTCTTCATTGCACGGTAAACCAGCTGGTAGCTTGGGAGATATTGGTTGTTTTTCGTTGCATCCTCGTAAATCAGTAACAACAGGAGAAGGTGGTATGATAACTTCTGATAATGATGAAATGATGGCTCATATTGATATGATGAGGAATCACGGAGCTTCTATTAGTGAAGAGCAACGTCATAAGGGACCAAAACCCTACATCTTACCTGATTTTGATATTGTTGGATTTAATTATCGTATGACTGATTTGCAAGGTGCGGTTGGTGTTGTACAAATAAAAAAACTAGATACGTTTATTGACGAACGTCAAAAATGGGCGGATTTTTACACAAAAGAATTAGCTAATATTCCTTGGCTTCGTACTCCGCAAGTTCCTAATGGTTATAAACATGGTTGGCAAAGTTATGTTTTGTTTATTGACGAAAAAAAATCGCCGATGAAACGAAACGACATGATGGAATACCTGCAACAGCAAGGCATTAGCACGCGTCCAGGAACACATGCAGTGCATATGCTTGGTTATTATGCTAGTACTTATAACATAAAGCCGCATGATTATATGGGGGCATTTCAATGTAACGAGTATTCAATGTCTATTCCACTTCACAACAAAATGACTGAAGAAGATTTTAAATATGTTGTTGAAAAAATTAAATCAATCAAATAATGAATACTGAAGAGCTACAACAATTGTTTTCCGTTCCAGTCATTTTTGAGTGTAATATTGCTATAATAAGCAATGCTTCTGAGCATATTAATCAAAACCAAACCAATGATTCATTTTCTGAAAAATGGGTAAAATTAGATAAAGAAAGCAGTACAAGTGAATTAGAAATCTTTCAAAAAAACTGGTTGTTAGATTTATATGGATTTAAAACAGTTGAAGGATTAAAGGAATTTTTAAAAGATAAAAAGGTTATTATTGATGCAGGATGCGGCCTTGGTTATAAAAGTGCGTGGTTGGCAGAGTTAGCGCCTCATGCAACTGTTTTCGGAATTGATTTTTCAGATGCAGCTCACGTAGCAGCTAAACGTTATAAAGATATTCCAAATGTATTTTTCTTTAAAGGTGATATCGCAAACTTGTCATTTAAAAAAGAAAGTTTAGATTTTATTTTATGTGATCAAGTGATTCATCACACAGAAAATCCTCAAAAAACCTATGCGCATTTAGCATCATTATTAACTCTAAATGGTAAGTTTGCTTGTTATGTATATGCAAAAAAAGCATTACCAAGAGAATTGTTGGATGATTACTTTAGAACAGCAACACATTCATTATCGCATGAAGAAATGTGGCAATTTTCTGACCAATTAACAGAGTTAGGAAAAACTTTATCAGAATTAAATGTGAAATTCACTTCACCTGATATCCCTGCTTTAGGTATTAAAGGTGGTGAGTATGATATTCAACGTTTTATTTACTGGAATTTTTTAAAATGTTTTTATCATCCGAAATGGACAAAAGCTGAAAATGACTCTTGTAATTTTGATTGGTATTCGCCTAGTAATGCAGAAAGATATTCCCCAGAAGAATACAAACAATGGGCTTATGATTTGAATTTAAAAATTGACTTTTTTAGAAGTGAAGAAGCAGCACATACGTCAATAGTTTCAAAATAAGATGTGTGGTATAACAGGTATAATTAATTTGAATCAAAACAGAATTGATGAATCGATTATTTCATCAATGACTGATGCTATAGCACATCGTGGCCCTGATGGGCGTGGAGTTTTTGTGGATGGAAATATTGCTTTTGGACACCGTCGTTTATCTATTTTAGATGTATCGGAAAAAGGTGCCCAGCCAATGCATTCTAAAACTAAAAACTGGACGATTGTTTTTAATGGTTGTATTTATAATTTTAAAGAACTTCGCCAAGAACTCATAAACAAAGGCTCTACCTTTATTTCAACAACAGATACTGAAGTGATTGTTGAAGGTTTGGAAACTTACGGCATTAAATTTTTTGAACGATTAAATGGGATGTTTGCAGTTGGTGCCTATAACCATAGTAATCGTAAAGTATATTTAAGCAGAGATAAATTTGGAATTAAACCATTGTATTATTGGTATAACGAAAACACATTTTTATTTTCTTCAGAAATAAAAGCGTTTTTAAAACATCCTGAATTTAAAGTTGAGGTTGATTTAAGTTCATTAAACGAGTACTTTACATTTCAAAATTTATTTTCTTTCCGTACATTATTTAAGGATGTTGCCATGATACCTCCGGCAAATACTATTGAGATTGGAAAGGATTTTAAACGAGTAACACATAATAGTTGGTGGGATTATGATTTTTCTAAAACAGAAGAATCTATGACTTTTGAAGATGCTAAAGATGAGACGTTGCGTTTATTCCAACAAGCGGTTAAACGACAAATGGTGTCAGATGTACCTGTTGGTGCTTATTTATCTGGGGGAATGGATAGTGGTGCTATAACAGCTGTAGGTTCTAAAATGATACCCCGCATGGCAACATTTACTTGTGGTTTTGATATGAGTAGTGTTACCGGAGTGGAAGCTAATTATGACGAACGTAGAGATGCGGAATTAATGGCAAATGCATTTAAAACTGAACATTACGAGCAAGTCATAAATGCTGGTGATTTAGGTTGGAGTTTGCCAAAAGTTGTGTATCATCTAGAGGATTTAAAAGTTGGGATGAGTTATCCTAATTATTACATTTCTCGCTTAGCATCTAAATTTGTAAAAGTTTGTTTGCAAGGTACTGGTGGTGATGAATTATATGGTGGTTACCCGTGGAGATATTACCGAGTTTTTAATTCTTTAAATCAGAAAGAATTTTTTAATCAATACTATGGCTTTTGGCAACGTTTAGTCCCTGATGGACAAAAGCAAGAATTATTTAATGATTCTGTTTTTAAAAAAATGGATATTAATGAGCCACGTGAAATATTTGAACGCGTATTTACTTTTAATAATAAATTGCAATACGATACTCCAGAACAACATATCAATAATTCGCTTTATTTTGAAATCAAAACTTTTTTACCTAGTCTTTTTTTGGTTGGTGATAAACTCAGCATGGCAAATGGATTAGAGGAACGTTTCCCTTTTATGGATAACGATTTAGTTAATTTTGCGCAGCGCATACCAGTAAAACATAAGTTGGGTAATTTAACGGCTGAAATAAATAGAATAAATGAGAACGATAGTTCTAAGATAAAACAAACAGCAAGTTATCGAAATTTTGATGATGGAAAAAATGTTTTGCGAAAAGCTATGACCAGTTTTATGCCTGAAAGTATTTTAAATCGTAAAAAACAGGGGTTTAGTGCACCTGACGAAAGTTGGTACCGTGGAGAAAATGCTGATTATGTGAAAGAGTTGTTATTAGGTAAAAAAAATATTTCCTCCGAATTTATAAATCCTGATTACGTTAAAAAAATCGTAAACGAGCATATTAACGATCATATTAATCATCGCTTATTAATTTGGAGTTTTATGAATTTTGAATGGTGGTGTCGTATTTTTTTAAACGGTGAAAAAGTAGAATGAAAGTAGTTTTTTTTGGAGCAACAAAATTTAGCGAAGGGGTTTTAATTCATTTAATTGAAAATGGGATTATACCTAGTTGTTTGTTTACTATACCTCAAGAATTCAGTATTTCGTATAGTTCTACAAAAGTCAAAAACTATAATTATTCTGATTTAGAAATTATAGCTAATGAAAATAATATTCCATGTTATTATATTGAATCATCTGAAAATGGAAAAAAAACCAATGACTATTTTGATGTAATTAATGAAATAAAGCCTGATGTGATTTTAATTATGGGCTGGTATTATATGGTGCCAAAAAAAATAAGAGATATTGCGTCATATGGTGCTTGGGGTATTCATGGGTCTATGTTGCCTAATTATGCTGGTGGGGCTCCTTTAGTTTGGGCTATAATAAACGGAGAAAGTGAAACAGGAGTGACTTTGTTTAAGCTAGATGATGGTGTTGATGATGGAGATATTATTGAACAACAAATCATTAAAATTGAAGAAACTGATTCTATAAAGGAGGTTTACGAAAAAGTGACAATTATTTCTAAAGAAATTTTAATAAATTCACTTAAAAATATATCAGAAATTATTTTTAAACCTCAAGATAAGAGTAAAATTAAAGTTTATCCGCAAAGAAAACCTCAAGATGGAGAACTAGATTTAACAAAACCAGCTAAAGAATTATACGATTTCATAAGAGCTCAAAGTTCCCCATATCCAGGCGCTTTTATAAAGACAATAGATGGGAAAAAACTAATAATTGAAAAAGCAAGAATTGAATAAATGCAATTAACAAAGAAAAGAAGTTTAGAAGCTGGGTATAAAATTTGCACTCGTTGTATTTATGATAATTCTGTGCCGTCTATTTACTTTGACGAAAAAGGAGTTTGTAATTATTGTAAAATGACGGATGATTTAATTTCAGAATATGGGACTGGAAATGCAAAAGGTGAAAAAATATTATCAGATATTATTGAAGAGCTGAAATTAGCTGGAAAAAATAAAAAGTATGATTGTGTGGTTGGCGTAAGTGGTGGAACGGATTCTTCATATATGCTTCATTGGGCAATTGAAAAAGGTTTAAGGCCCTTAGCTGTTCATTACGACAACACTTACAATACGGCAATTGCAACCCAAAATATCACAAATATAACCGCAAAATTAAACATCGATTTGTTTACGCTTGTTGTAGATAATAATGAAGTAGATGATATATATAAATCATTTTTTTTAGCAAATGTTTCTGAAATAGATGCCTGTACCGATTTGGCTCTGGCAGAAACTATGTATCGAGCAGCTGATAAGGTTGGTGTAAAGTATATTTTAGAAGGCCATTCATTTATTGAAGAGGGTATTTCACCGTTAGGCAAAAATTATTTTGATGGTAAGTATATTGCCTCTATTCATAAACAGTTTGGGAAATTAAAACTCAAAACATATCCAAATATGCCATTTTGGACTTTTATGAAATGGATTGCAGTAAAGAAAATAAAAAAAATAAGGCCATATTGGTATTTAAACTACAATAAGGAAGAAGCGAAAAAATTACTGATGGAGAAGTATGGTTGGCAAGATTATGGAGGACATCATTTGGAAAATAGAATGACGGCATTTAGTCATAGTGTATATTTTCCTCAGAAATTTGATATAGATTATCGTAATAATACTTTGGCAGCAAAAGTACGGAATGGAAAAATGAATAGAGATGAGGCGATAAAAGAATATTATGAGACCCCACCTTTCATTGAAGAAGGTTTGGTTGATTATATTAAAAAACGAATGAATTTCAGCGATCAGGATTATGAAAAAGTGATGAGCGCTAAGCCAAAATACTGGTATGAATTTCCTACTTACAAAAAACGATTCGAGCGGTTACGTCCTTTTTTTGCTTTGCTTTATAAGGCAAACTTGGTGCCTAAGAGTTTTTATATGAAATATTGTTTCCCTGTAAATTACTATAAATGATAACGATTATTAATTATGGGATGGGAAATTTGGGTTCGGTTCAAAACATGTTGAAACGAATTGGTGTTAAATCAGTTATTAGCTCCGACATCAATGAAATTGAAAAAGCAGAAAAAATTTTATTGCCAGGAGTTGGTGCATTTGATGCGGCTATTTCAAAAATAGATGAATTGAATCTGCGCCCAATTTTAACCTATATGGCAAAAGAAAAAAAAGTGCCGTTTTTAGGTATTTGTTTAGGGATGCAATTATTAACTGAATCAAGTGAAGAGGGAGTTTTGAAGGGTTTGAATTTTGTACCTGCAAAAACAATTAAATTTAAATTTCCAGAAAATTCTGATTTGAAAATTCCTCACATGGGTTGGAATTTAGTTACAAAAAAAACAGAAAGTGTTTTGACTAAAAATTTTACGGATGAATTTCGTTTTTATTTTGTGCATTCATATCACGTTAAGTGTGATAAACCTATTAATTCAATATTAACAACTAATTACGGTTACGAATTTGATTCTGCCATTCAAAACGAAAATGTTTTTGGTGCTCAATTTCACCCAGAAAAAAGTCACAAATACGGTATGCAACTACTTTCTAATTTTGCTAATATTTAATTGTTATGCTTTTTAATAGAATAATCCCTTGTTTATTGTTAAAAGGAAATGGTTTAGTTAAAACAGTCAATTTTAAAAATCCAAAATATGTTGGTGATCCATTAAATACAGTTCGCATTTTTAATGAAAAGGAAGTTGACGAGTTAATTTTTTTAGATATTGAAGCTTCACCTAAAAATACTGAGCCTAATTATAAACTTTTGGCGGAAATAGCAAACGAATGCTTTATGCCATTAGCTTATGGCGGAGGAATAAAAACGTTTGAACAGGCACAAAAAATATTTAATATTGGTATTGAGAAAGTGGCGATAAATACGGCCTCCCATTCAAATTTAAATTTAATTACTCAAATAGCGACTGTTTATGGAACACAAGCAGTAATTGGTGTGATTGATGTGAAGAAGAATTTTTTTGTTAAAAATCAACTAGTTTCAAATTCCGCAAATACCAAACATAAAGATACGATTGAGGAATGGATCAAGAAATTAGAAGAGGCTGGTGTGGGTGAACTTTTAATTACTAGTGTTGATAATGAAGGGACATGGAAGGGATTAGATTTAGACTTAATTAAATTAGTCACATCAATTTCTAAAGTGCCTGTTATAGCACATGGCGGGGCTGGGAATGAACAACATATTATTGATGGCATAAAAATTGGAAAAGCAAATGCTGTGGCAATTGGCAGTTTAGTGGTTTATCAAAAGCAAGGCATGGGCGTTTTAATTAATTATCCGAATAAAAAAAATTTAGAAAACATATAATGATTCAGCCATTCAAATTTACTTACGAAAATATTAAGCAAGAATATCAACAGGTAATTAGTTTAGGTTACCAGTTTATTACTTGCCAAGAATATGTTTACTTGAAAAAAGAAAATAAATTATCAAAAAATACTGTTGTAAATAGAGTTGATATTGATTTTTCAGTTAAGAAAAGTCTTAGACTAATTGAAATATTTAATGAATTGGGGATAAAAGCAAGTTTTTTTTTAAGACTTCATGCTCCTGAATATAATCCATTTTCATTTGAAAATTATAAAATAATTAAATTTTTGATAGATAGTGGCCATGAATTGGGATATCATTCAGAGGTAATTGATCAATCTATTATTTGGAATGAAGATGCTAAAGAATGTTTATTAAGAGACATTAAGGTTATAAACGAAATGTTTAATATCAATATTAAAGGAGTTGCAAGTCATGGTGGAATGACCGGAGATAATAATTTGGATTTTTGGAAAGAACGAAAAGCATCTGATTTCAATTTGTTATATGAAGCTTATGATCATCAACCAGAATTTAATTTATTTCAAGAAGCTTTTTACGTAAGCGATAGTGAATGGACAAGGTGGAAGAGTTATAATAAAGGGAAATTAGAAGAAGGAAACAGAAAATCATTTTTGGAGAATGCTCTTGATGCGCATCCATTAATTTATTTGTTGATTCATCCTGATACTTATTACGAAACTCATTTTTATGAATAAGCTTTGTGTCGTTAAAAAATATAAAATGTTCTAGTTCTAAATAATGAAAAATTTTAGTGACCTTAAGAAAAATTTAAAGAAAGATTTTTCTGCTTTCAAAAAAATTAAAATTGCTATTTTAGGAGACTCTTCAACGCAGCTTTTAAATCAATGTATTAAAGGCTTTGGGTATGAAGAGGGCTATGACTTTTTAATTTATGAAGCTGATTATAATCAATTAGACGGACAGTTATTAGATACCTCTTCAGAACTGTATCAATTTCAACCCGAGTTCGTTATTATATTTCAAAGTGTTCAAAAAACAATAAAAAAATTTTATAAATCAGATAAGCTTTCATTTGCAGATACGCAGTTAGAAGAAGTGGAGAATTTTTATGCTACCATTACTAGTAACTTAACAACTAACATTATTTATTTTAATTTCCAGGAAATAAATGATAATGTATTTGGCAATTTTTCAAATAAAATAGAACAGTCATTAATTTATCAATTGCGAAAACTAAATTTCGGATTGATGAATTTAAGCAGGAAATGTAAGAATTTAAACATTCTTGATTATAGTCTCATTAGTTCTCAATACGGTAAAAACAACACATTCGATCCTAAAATTTATTATACCTCAGATATGGTATTAAGTTTGGACGTATTGCCGGTAGTTGCTAAAAATATTACGGATATTATATCATCGTTGACAGGTAAATTTAAAAAATGCCTTATTTTGGATTTGGATAATACGCTTTGGGGTGGGATTATAGGAGATGATGGAATAGAGAATATACAAATTGGAGATTTAGGTATTGGAAAGGCTTTTACAGAATTGCAATTATGGATTAAGCAATTAAAAGAGCGTGGAATAATTATAGCTGTTTGTAGCAAAAATAATGAAGCAACAGCTAAAGAGCCTTTTGAAAAACATCCTGATATGGTACTTTCATTGGATGATATTTCCGTGTTTGTAGCTAATTGGGAAACAAAAGCAGATAATATAAAACACATACAAAGGATATTAAATATTGGGTTCGATTCAATGGTGTTTCTTGACGATAATCCTTTTGAGCGAAGTATGGTAAGAACACATTTTCCTGAAATTACTGTTCCCAAGTTACCTGAAGATCCATCGCTTTATTTGGATCATCTTTTTAAACTCAATTTATTTGAAACAGCTTCATTTTCGAAAGAAGACGAGCAGCGGACAAAGCAATACCAAGAAGAAGCGGGGAGAGCTATTGCTCAAAAAAGTTTTGTGAACGAAGAAGATTTCCTGTTGAACTTAAACATGGTGTCGGATGTTGAACCATTCAATAAATTTAATATTCCACGCATTGCTCAGTTATCACAACGTTCCAATCAGTTTAATTTAAGAACGGTAAGGTATACAGAAGAAGATGTTGAAGGACTTTCTAATTCAGATAAGTACATTACCCTTTCATTTACGTTGAAAGATAAATTTGGAGAAAATGGATTGATATGCGTAGTGATTCTTGAAAAAAAATCTGAAATGTTATTTATTGAAACCTGGTTAATGAGTTGCAGAGTTCTAAAAAGAGGAATGGAAAACTTTACATTGAATACTATTGTAAAGTATGCAGAGAACTCAGGTTGTACTAAAATTGTTGGAGAATATTTACCTACCTCTAAAAATGGCATGGTAAAAGAACATTATAAAAATCTTGGTTTTAGGCAGTTAGGGGAACAATGGCATTTAGATGTGAAAGATTATATAAATAGAAAATGTTTTATTAATTTGAATACCAATGAATAAGGGAGATAAACTAACATTTAACTGCATTATTGATGAAGCTATTTATAAAGGATTTATAACTGTTTTTAAGGATCATAATCCTTTGCATACCAATACAGAATACGCTGTTTCAAAAGGCTTTAAAGAACGCGTGATGCATGGAAATATATTAAACGGTTTTTTGTCTTATTTTATAGGAGAGTGTTTGCTAACTAAAGATGTTATAATTCATAGTCAGCAAATAAGCTTTAACCATCCTGTTTACATGAATGATAAATTGCAATTTGAAGCTGAAGTAGACGAAATTTATGATTCGGTAAAAGTGATAAAATTCAAATTTTATTTTAAAAATAGTGAAGGGAAGAATGTGGCGAAGGGTAATATTCAAATAGGGTTAACATGAATATTTTAGTTACAGGAGGTGCTTCGGGTTTAGGTGAAGCAATTACCAGAAATTTAGCGCAAACAGAAAGTAATAAAATTTACTTTACTTTTTGTAAATCTGCTGATAAAGCAAAAGAATTGGAAAACCAGTTTTCAAATGCAAAAGGTATTTTTTGCGATTTTGAAAATGAAATATCACTTCAAACTTTGTTATCGCAAATCGAATTCTTAGATATTCATGCCTTAATAAATAATGCTTTTACAGGTTTGGAGACAAATTATTTTCATAAAATTAACCCCGAATACTTTAGCGAAAATTTCATTAAAAATGTTGTACCTGTTATTAAAATAACTCAACAGGCAATTTTACACTTTCGGAAACAAAAATCCGGCAAAATTGTAACCATTCTTTCTTCTTATATCATTAATAAACCGCCAATGGGTTTGAGTGAATATGTAGCAGCAAAAAATTATTTGCTTTCGTTGAGTAAATCCTGGGCTGTTGAAAATGCTAAATTTAATATTACCTCCAACGCAATATCGCCGGCATTTATGCAAACGCAGCTTACCAGTGATACAGACGAAAGAATTGTTGAGGAGATGGTGAAAAATCATCCCTTAAAAAAAATATTAAGCCCTTCAGAAGTTGCTGATTCTGTTCAGTATTTATTGAATGCTTCGTCACAGATAAATGGTATTAATTTGATTATGAATGCAGCAGCAGATATTGTTTAGAATACTAACTGCAAAAAACGCACTAAATAAACCTTACTATGAATAAAGAACAAACCCTAAACGAAATTATTGAAATATTTAAAGATATACTGGATATGGAAGATGTTCAGATAACTGAGCAAACTACCTCCAATGATATTGATGAATGGGATTCTTTAACACATATACAATTAATTGTAGCCATCGAAAATCATTTTAAAATCAAATTTTCATCCATGGAAATTCATGAATGGAAAAATGTTGGTGAAATGATGTTGAGCATTGATGCAAAGTTACAATCAGGAAATTCAAGCGGAACTGTCGTTTCCGAAGAAAAAACAGTACCAGAAAACAAAAATAGCAATATTAAAAAACCTAGTTATAGAAGAAATTTCATTACTAATTTTTCTGATTTAATACATGGTGATCATTGCTTTGTGAGTGAAGGCGCAACGTTGACTAATGTAGAATTAGGCGATGCAGTTTGGGTTAATAAATTCGCTACTATATATAGTAGTAGCCAAAATAAAGTAAAAATTGGATCGAATAGTTTTGTTGGACCTTATGTTTGGATAGAAGGTCACGCAGGAATAGAAATAGGAAACTTTGTTCATATTGCCGGTCCCGGGACTTGTATGTATACTCATTCAGGAATTAAAATGGCGTTAAACAGCGAAATACTTGGTAATCCGGATTACGACCCTAAAAATGAAGTTTCAAATTATTTCGAAGTACCTATAAAAATAGGTAACAATGTTTGGATTGGTCCTAATTGTTCAATTTCACCGGGTGTTGTAATCAACGATTTTGTGGTTATAATGCCGAATACTACAGTAAAATCAGGAGTAATAGAGTCTTATTCATTGGTTAAAGGAGATTACGAAATAGAAAAAAATTCGAGTTTTGTAAAATCATTATTAAATAAAAAAAGTTGAATTAATTTCACAACACAGCATACATAAATTATGGAACAGAAAGTGAACATGAAGATAGCCTGTATTGGGAATATGAATAATATGATGTTTTGTCTTGTCAGGTATTTAAGAGAAAGAGGTTATGAAGCGGATTTGTTTTTAGTAGAAGAGTTTGATCATTTTTTGCCTCAAGCAGATGCGTATGATGATGAATATAAAAAATACACAAAGCAGTCAGATTGGTATTGGGATCATTGGAATATAAAAAAGGAGAAAATGAGGGAAGATATAAAAGGTTACAATTTTATTATTGCTAACGACCGTGTTCCGGGATATCTTTATAAGGCCGGTTTAGAGCTCGATTTATTTTTGCCTCATGGAGGTGATTTGATTGTACTCCCTTTTCAATCCTATAAATTTGGAATGCCTAAAAAAACGGATGTAGGTAAAATTTATTTTACCAGATGCCAGAGATTAGGGATTGTAAATGCCAAAAACACCATTTTTGATGCAACAAATGATGTAATGGAAGGGATTATTGATCGATTGAAACTAAAAGGAAATCGCTTTTTTTTACTTCCACCAATGCTGTATATTAATCAATACATTGAAGGTAATTTAAAAAAATCGAAATTTTATGAGCAATTCAAAGATATTAGAAGTAAATATAATTTAGTTATTTTTCAGCATTGTCGCCAAATGTGGACGATGGATCCAAAAGCAGTTGAATATAAAGGGAATGAGATTTTAATAAAATCATTTACGAAATTTTTACAATCAAAAACGAGTGAAGTTAATCCTGTTTTGGTTTTATTTGCTTATGGCCCTGATTTAGCAGCATCAGAAAAACTAGTTGAATCTTTGAATATATCTGATCGTGTTTTATGGATGCCTTTAATGTCGCGAAAAGATTTGATGGCGGGTATCGATATGTGTGATTTGGCTGTAGGTGAACTTGGCAATAGTTGGTTAACATACGGCAGTGTAGTAGAAATTCTTACAATGAAAAAACCATTTATTGGTTACAGAGAAGATGAGCGATACTTAAATCATTATGCCGAACTATATCCAATGGCATCTGCCAACACGGTTGATCAAGTTGAAGCTATTTTTCATGACTATATGGAGAGACCGGAGTATTATAAAACAATGGGAGAGAAAGGTTTTGAATGGGTGAAAAAATATTTGGTTGAAAATTCTGTAAATAAAGTAGTCGAATTAATAGAAAAAAAGAAAAAAGAACTCTCCGTTCTTTCATAGCACATAAGCATGTTATTTAATTCGCTTTCTTTCTTAGTTTTTTTTCCTATTGTTACAATACTTTATTTTGTATTGCCGCATAAGTTTCGCTGGCTATGGCTTTTGGCAGCGAGTTGTTTCTTTTACATGTTCTTTAAGCCGGTTTACATTCTTATTTTATTCTTTACTATTATCATTGATTATTATGCAGGCATTCAAATAGAAAAAATACAGGATAAAAAATATAAAAAAACATTCCTTATTTTTAGTCTCATTGCCAATATAGGAGTTCTCGTTTTATTCAAATATTATAATTTTATTAATGAAAATGTCACAGATCTTTTGTTGCACTGGGGCGTTCAAAACCCTCTTCCATTTTTAAATATATTACTACCCATAGGACTTTCTTTTCACACCTTTCAGGCAATGAGCTATACTATAGAGGTATATAGAGGTAATCAAAAAGCAGAAAGGCATTTTGGTATTTATGCTCTATACGTAATGTTTTATCCCCAATTGGTTGCCGGTCCGATTGAAAGGCCTCAAAATGTAATTCATCAGTTTCACGAAAAACATAAGTTCGATTATTCTAATGCTACTTCAGGATTAAAGTTAATGCTGTGGGGTCTTTTTAAAAAAGTAGTTATTGCCGATAGACTAGCGGTGGGAGTGAATGAAGTTTACTCTAATCTTCATTGTTATACAGGAGTAGCACTTATTGTTGCAACTATTTTTTTTGCTATTCAAATTTATTGCGATTTTTCAGGATATTCTGATATAGCTCTTGGAGCCGCAAAAGTTATGGGCTTTTCGTTGATGGTGAATTTCGATAGGCCATATTCCTCACGTTCTATTTCTGAATTTTGGAGTAGGTGGCATATTTCTCTTTCTTCTTGGTTCCGCGATTATTTGTATATTCCTTTAGGGGGCAACAGGGTAAAAATATCGCGATTGTATTTTAATATTTTTATTGTATTTATGGTAAGTGGAATTTGGCATGGTGCTAATTGGACATTTGTTGTGTGGGGAGCATTGCATGGGCTCTATCTTATCATAGGGTTGTTAACTAAAAATATTGGGACAAAGATTGCCGATTTCTTTAGAAAAATCCGCTTGTATTGTGTTGTTAACCTATTTAATACGGTTGTTGTGTTTTTACTTGTCACCTTTGCTTGGCTATTTTTTAGAGCAAATTCAATTTACGATGCTTTGTATATTGTTAAGCATTTATTTGATATTTCGTCGATTAATTTATCCAAGGATCTTTATCTCAATCAAGGGCAAGATTTTCTTGTAACATCTTTGTTTTTAATTATTTTCATGGAGTTTGTGCAATA
>Ga0114966_10001618_pt1 | contig 20632 bp, 21 predicted proteins | sample M_130207_XF_Meta_FD_87029 | JGI IMG/M metagenome (GOLD analysis project Ga0114966, IMG submission 87029) | Freshwater microbial communities from Lake Montjoie, Canada to study carbon cycling - M_130207_XF_MetaG | ecosystem: Environmental > Aquatic > Freshwater > Lake | place: Lake Montjoie... | reverse complement strand
GGTGCGCGCGCGTGAGTCGGTGGACTCGCTCCTCTTTATGCCCCCATGCCTTCGCGGGGTCGGGCTTCAACTCCACGTAGAACGTCGTTGCAGGATCGTCGACGAGGCAGGCGCCGATGCTGATGAGGCTCCCATCAAGCGGAGTCTGGCCAGAGCACTCAACGTCGACGCTGAACCAGAGCTCCTGCGGGAGCCCGGGCTCGAACGGTGGCGGGGTGACTGAGTCGTGCTGCATTGGTGCAGCCTAGGACATCTGGGCGATCACTCGCTCCGCAGCATGATGTGCTTGACCACCGTGTAGTCCTCGAGGGCGTACATGGATTGGTCCTTGCCGTAGCCAGACTGCTTAAAGCCACCATGCGGCATCTCGCTCGCGAGGGTGAAGTGATCGTTCACCCAGACGGTGCCGAACTGGAGCGCCTTGCTCACCTTGAAGGCGCGGGCGATGTCACGCGTCCATAGAGACGACGCGAGGCCGAAGCGGCAGTCGTTTGCCCACGCGAGGATCTGATCCTCGTCTTTGGCGCGCTGCACCGAGACGACTGGCCCGAAGACCTCGTCTTGCACGATCTCCGAACCCTGTGCAGGCCCGGCGATGATCGTCGGCTTGTAGTAGTTCCCCTTTGCGCGAATCGCTGCGCCGCCAAGGACAACCTCGGCCTTCTTCGACGCGCGGTCAACGAATCCTGCGACGCGCGTGCGCTGCGCAGCGCTGATGAGTGGCCCCATCTCGGTTGACTTCGCCGAGGTCGGACCGACCTTGATCGTCTTCACCTGATCAATCAGCGCCGCAACCAACTTCTCGTAGACCTTTGGTCCAGCGATGATGCGACAGGCTGCGGTGCAGTCTTGGCCAGCGTTCCAGAAGCTTGCAGCGCGCATCGTCTCGGCGACAAGATTGATATCGGCATCGTCGAACACGAGCACCGGCGCCTTCCCGCCAAGCTCGAGATGGAGGCGCTTCACCGTGTCTGAACCTGCAGCTGCGATGCGCTTGCCGGTTGCCGTATCGCCAGTGACCGAGACCATCGCAACGCCAGGGTGGCGTGCAAGATAGGAGCCGACATCTTCACCGGGGCCGGTAACCACATTCAGCACACCTGCTGGGAAGAACTCCTGTGCAAGCACACCAAGCATGAGCGCGGTGATCGGCGTACGTGCCGATGGCTTCAAGACAACGGTGTTACCAGTGGCGAGTGCCGGGCCAATCTTCCATCCCGCCATGAGGAGCGGGTAGTTCCATGGCGCAATCGAAGCGACGACACCAACGGGATCTCGACGGATCAGGCTCGTGCGCCCTGGCAGGTATTCGGCAACCGCCTTCCCCTCCATGTTGCGCGCAGCGCCAGCGAAGTAGCGGAGGTTGTCGACGACCGCGTCGACCTCGAGCCCGACGGCGCTGATCGGCTTCCCTGCGTTCTCAGACTCGGCGCGGACGAAGGCGCTCCGCTTTGCCTCAACGGCATCGGCGAGGCGCAAGAGGGCGAGGCTGCGCTCACCTGGAGTCGTTGCGCTCCATGCTGGAAATGCTGCGGCTGCAGCTGCGACGGCCGCATCGACGTCGGCCTTACCGCTATGGGGGACTGCGGCGATCTTCACCATCGTCGACGGATCTTCAACGATCAGTGTCTTCCCTGAAACTGCAGCGACAGATCGTCCGTTGATCACCTGCTTGTACGTCTTCATACCGCCTCCTCCATCATGGTCGTCTCGCGACCGATATCGCTAGCCTACCGCTGCTCACGGCGAGGTGTGCGTGCGTGTTCCACGCCCCTTAGGCGCGCCGACCAATAAAGGTGAGGATGCGGTCGACCGCATCGCGGTAGCGCGTTGTCGCGAAGGGATGGTGGTTGAAACCTTCGAGCGGCACATAGTCGATATTCGGCAGGGTGCCGATTGGGCGGCACCATTCTGGGCGCACGAGCTGATCGCCATCGCCGTGAATGACGAGTGTCGGGATTGGGAAGCGCTCGCCGCGCGCAACGATTGCGCGGGCCTCTTTCTGCGCGGCAAACGCCTCGCCACCGAGACGTGCCGACGAGCTGAGCAGCGTGGCGGGCGCGTCAGGATCCTCAACGGGAAGCTGTGCCCCTGGATCTGTGTCGCGCCCGATCCCTGTTGGGATGTAGAGCATTGGCGCGATCCGCGAGAGGAGTGGTGCGGCAAGTCGCTTCCATGTGGCGATGTTCGCCTCAAGTGCGGGGGCCGAAAGCACGAGGCGGTCTGGCGTGATCATCCCGTGTGCAGCTGCACCAAACGCGATGAGCCCGCCCATACTGTGGGAGACGATCACGAGCGGGCGCCCTGCGTGTCGAAGGGCGGTCGCCTGCTCTGCGAGGTCTTGGTGATAGCGCGACCAGGTGCGCACATACATCGGAGGGCCGCCAGAGCGACCGTGCCCGCGTAGATCCCAGGCCACCGTGCGCCAACCCGCCGCCGCAAAGGCGCGCGCCGCCTGCACGTAGCGACCGGAGTTCTCGCCGATCCCGTGGCCGAGCAGGAGATCGCCGAACGGCTCGCCTGCAGGCTCAAAGACCCGCCGATAGAGCACGACACCATCGCTCGCCGTAAAGGGGTCTAAGAGGGGTCGCTCCGCTTCCATCGCTGGGATCCTACACTCTGGGTATAGGGTGCGTCGCACCCAGACTCGGAGGATGCCGTGAGCACTGGTAAGGCAGGGGGCGAGCGTATCGAGCGCGACTCGTTCGGCGAGATTGCCGTTCCAGCAGATCACCTCTGGGGGGCGCAGACCGCCCGCTCACTCCACCACTTTGCCATCGGCAACGAGCAGATGCCACTCGGCGTCATCCATGCCCTTGCACTGATCAAACGTGCGGCCGCAGAGAGCAACGCCGCACTCGGCCTCCTCGCGCCAGAGACAGCCGACCTGATCATTCGTGCCGCCGACGAGGTTGCGCACGGAGATCACGATGGCGAGTTTCCCCTCTCGGTCTGGCAGACCGGCTCCGGCACGCAGAGCAACATGAACGTTAATGAGGTGATCGCCGCCCGCGCCAATGAGATCGCCACGGGGAAGCGCGGCGGCAAGTCGCCCGTGCACCCAAACGATCACGTGAATCTCTCGCAGTCGTCGAATGATGCCTTCCCAACGGCGATGCATATGGCCGGCGTGCGCGCCGTTGAGGCGAGCCTCCTACCGAACCTGCGCCATCTGGCTGCAATGCTCGACGCGAAGGCGGCCGCCTGGAGCGATATCGTCAAGATTGGTCGGACGCATCTGCAAGATGCAGTGCCGATGACACTCGGACAAGAGTTCGGCGCGCACGCTGCTGCGCTGCACGCCGACATCGCACGCATTGAAACTGCAACCGCCGGCCTCTACGAGCTTGCGCTCGGCGGCACCGCAGTCGGCACCGGCATCAATAGCCATCCAGAATTTAGTGCGCGCACGATTGCCATCATCGCCAAGCAGGCGAAGGTTCCATTTGTTGCTGCGCCGAATCTCTTCGCCGCGCTCGCAGGGCACGAGCCGATGCTCGCCCTCTCGGCCGCACTGCGCACAAGCGCCGCAACGCTGATGAAGTTGGCGAATGATGTGCGCTGGCTCGCCTCGGGACCACGCGCTGGCCTTGGTGAGTTGAACATCCCCGAGAACGAGCCGGGCTCGTCGATCATGCCGGGGAAGGTGAACCCGACCCAGGCGGAGGCGCTCACGATGGTGTGCGTGCAGGTCTACGGCCTCGACGCGGCGATCGCCTTCGCAGCGAGCCAGGGGAACTTTCAGTTGAATGTCTTCAAGCCACTGATCGCACACAACCTCTTGCAGCAGGTGCGCCTACTCGGCGATGCCGCTCGCTCCTTTGCCGATCACTGCCTTGAAGGCACCGAGCCGAACCGCGATCGGATCAGCGAGCTGCTCAATGCCTCGCTCATGCTGGTGACGGCGCTGACGCCGAAGATTGGCTACGACAAGGCGGCGGAGATCGCAAAGCGTGCGCATGCAGAGGGGACAACCCTTCGCGCCGCGGCACTCGCATCTGGCTACGTCAGCGCAGACGACTACGACGCGCTCGTCGTGCCTGCGGCGATGACACGACCGACCCGCTAACGATGCGGATTGGCGTACTCACTGGTGGTGGCGACTGCCCAGGGCTGAATCCTGCGATTCGTGCTGTCGTCATACGCGCAAGCGCCGCTGGACACGAGGTGGTCGGCATACTCGATGGCTGGAAGGGGCTCGCGACGCCCGATGCGCCAGCGAGCCGCCCGCTCGATCGCGCAGCGGTCAACGGCATCCATGCCCGCGGCGGCACGATCCTTGGCTCAAGCCGAACCAACCTCCTCAAGCGCGAGGGTGGCCTTGAAGCCGCAGAGGCGAGCATGCGCGCGCTCGGCCTCGACGCGCTGATCGCCATCGGTGGTGACGACACGCTCTCTGTTGCTGCTGGACTCGCAGCGCGCGGGGCAGCAATCACGGCGATCCCCAAGACAATGGACAACGACGTGTGGGGAACAGAGGGCTGCCTCGGCTTTGACACCGCCGCAAATATCGTGACCGAGGCGATCGACCGCATCCAAACAACAACTGCCTCGCACCATCGCGTCGCCGTCGTCGAAGTGATGGGGCGCGATGCCGGCTGGGTTGCAGCATGGGGCGGCATCGCTGGTGGCGTCGATGCGATCCTCGTCCCTGAGGTTCCACTCGATGCAGCAGGGCTCGACGCCATCATCGCGCGCATTACGGCGCGACGCACCGTTGGAGACGGCTCATCGATCGTCGTTATCTCTGAGGGCGTGAAGCTCCCGGTGAGCAGCGGCGCCACGACGACCGCGCTCGATGAATTCGGCCACCCGCGCCTCGACAAGGTCGGCGTGGGTGATGCGCTCGCTGAACTGCTTGAGGCGCGCACCGGCCTCGAGGTGCGCTGCACGCGACTCGGCCACCTGCAACGCGGTGGCGCACCATCTGCCGCCGACCGTGTCCTTGGGGCGCGCTACGGCGTCGCCGCGGTTGCCGCACTCGAGGCTGGACACTTCGGCGTCATGGTCGCCCTGCGCGCAGGCGCAATCGTCGAGGTGCCCCTTGCGGAAGTTGGCGGGCGCAATCGCGGTCTCGACCCCGCCTATCACGCCGTCGTTGAGGCGCTCACCTGATGGCGACCCTGATCCTCGTGCGACACGGACGAACCGCCGAGACTGGCCTGAAGCTGAGTGGGCGCACCCCAGGGATCCCACTGAGCCGCGAGGGGCGCGAAGAGGCGCGTGCACTGGCCGAGGCCTTGAGCGGTGTCCCGCTCGCCGGGATCGTGACCTCGCCGATGCAGCGCTGCCAAGAGACGATCGAGCCACTGATGAACTTGCGCGGTGCGGGAACGCCGCCGCGCCCTGTGGCGCAGGTCGACGAGCGGCTGATCGAGGTCGACTACGGCACATGGACAGGGAGGGAGCTCCGCACCCTTGCGAAGGATCCGCTCTGGTCGGTTGTGCAGCAGCAGCCATCAGCGATGACCTTCCCGAAGGGTGAGCGGCTGCAGTCGGCGGCGGCGCGCGGCATTGCGGCCGTCCGCGAGTGGGATGCAACGTTCAAGAGCGACGCGGTCTGGCTCATCGCAAGCCATGGCGACATCATCAAGGCAATCGTTGCCGATGCAATTGGCACGCCGCTCGATCTCTTTCAGCGCATCTCCATCGATCCTGCATCGATCACCGTGATTCACTACGGCGCTGAGCGACCGCGCGTGCTGAGCCTGAACGAGGCGGCAACCGGTCCAGCAGGCCGACTCCTCCCAAAGAAGCGCTCACTGAGCCTCTTCGCGCGACTTCGCGGGAAGGAGTGATCTCGGTGGCACGTCGCATCCTCCGCTTCGACGCACCGGAGCGATTCATTGCTGGCACAACAGGAGAGCCAGGGGCTCGCGTCTTTCACCTGCAGGCGATCGGCAACGGGATTGCGGCCACGGTCATCGTTGAAAAATCGCAGGTTGCGGTGCTCGCCCGTCGCATCGCCGACATGCTGAACGATCTTGCAGAGGGTGGGTCGGTGGAGCTTCCCGTGCAGGCGACACGAATCACGCCGCGTCTTCCGCGACTCGCCGAGCCATTTGCAGCAGAGTTCCGCGTTGGCACGATCGCCCTCTCGTGGGACCCGCTTGCAGCGCGCCTCACGCTCGAGTTCCGCGACGATATGAGCGATGACGGAAGTGCGGACGCGCCGCCACCAATGAACGACGCTCCGGTCGGACCCGACGTGCTCCGCGTCACCCTGAGCGTGGCTGCCGCACTCGAGTTTGCAGAGCAGTCACTTGAACTTGCAGCCGCCGGTCGCCCGGTCTGCCCCCTCTGTGGCGATCCGATTGAATCGTCTGGGCACCGCTGCGCACGCAAGCCCGCCTACCTCAACTGACTCCCGCTACGGTGCTCCCCGCAACGCCGCACCCGGTGAGCCCCATCGAGGCGCTCACGGAGATGCGCACCGCGAGCGACCTGCTGCCGATCGGCAGGATCGCAACCGCGAGCAATGCAAGTTTTCTCTGCGAACTCGTTGGCGCGCAGATTCCGTTGCAGGTGATCTACAAGCCGATCCGTGGCGAGGCGCCGCTCTGGGACTTCCCTACCGGCACACTCGCGGGGCGCGAGGTTGCCGCCTACATGCTCTCCGAAGCGCTCGGGCTCGCCGTTGTTCCGCCAACACTCCTGCGCGATGGCCCTGCCGATCTTGGCTGCGCCCAGCTCTGGATTGAGCACGAGGGGGTGCAACGGGCGATCGACCTCGTCAACGCCACCGACGAATCGCTCCGACCGATCGCCCTCTTCGATGCGATCGTGAACAATGGTGATCGCAAGGCAGGGCATCTCCTCCCACTCGCCGATGGCAGGGTTCTCGGTGTTGACCACGGCGTGACCTTTGCCGTTGAGCCGAAGCTGCGCACCGTTCTCTGGGGCTGGCGAAGCGAGGCGTTCACCGCGCATGAACGCGCGGTACTTGAACGCGGTGCGGCTCTGCTGGGTGATCAACCAAGCGACGGCGGGGCAATCCTTGCTGCGCTTGGCGAACAGATCAGCGTTGACGAGATCGCAGCGACGCGTGCGCGCATCGATACGCTACGCGCTGCTGGATGTTTCCCCGAGCCGAGTGAGGATTGGCCGCCACTCCCCTGGCCGCTGGTCTAGGCCTACTCCGGCAGGAATCCTGCGTCGAGGATATCGGCGGCGGTCAGCGTCGCACTGACGGTCTGCCCCTTGAGCTCGCGCATGAAATTGATCGACTGCTCCCAGCCAATCTCATCAAGCGCTCCATAGCCCGCCCCATCCTGCACTGGACCACTCCAGATTTCGATCGTCGCCTGCATGATGCTCAGTGAACGCTCGCGCGCTGCCGCGTCTGCGATGAGTTCAGGAACGATGGCTCCCGCAGCGTTCACGCCGAGTGCAGGGTCTGCTGCGATCTGCCGCATCGCATCGAGTGTGACGGCGATGAATGCCCGAACCGCATCGCCCTTGCTCGCCAACGTTGCCTTCGCCGAGATGAGCCCAGGGCCAGCAAATGGCGCGCTCGATGAGGCGAAGAAGACGTTGACATCGAGCCCTTCAGCTTCGGCCGTGACGAGGTCGTTGTTGGCATAGCCGGTCACCGCATCGACAGCACCGCTGATGAGCGCCTGCGTCTGACCAAAATCTGGATAGAGCTTCAGCTGCACCTCGCGAGGCTTCTCGCCAAGTGCGAGGCCGGCATCGGCCAAGATTCCGAGGAGGGTCAGGTAGCCAGAGCCGTACTGACCGGGGGTGCCGACGCTGTGTCCAGCAAGATCGGCCGGCGATGCAATGCCGCGGTCTGCGCGGGCGATCACCACGTTGGGCAGGGTTCCGTAGATCGTCGCGAGGTACTGAACCGGGATCCCTTGCGAGACCGCAGGGATCATGCTCGTCCCGTCGGCGAGGGCGAGGTCGAGACCGCCGCTTCCAACCAGGCTAATCAGGTCGGGGTCGATCTGATTCTGCAACTCAACGTCGAGCCCAGCGGCCGCATATGCGCCGCTCTGTTGCGCCAAATAGAAGGGCGCAAATTGCACGCTCGGGATATAGCCGAGACCCACCTTGAGTGGCGTCCCCGCCGTGGGCGATGGCGAACCACCCGGCCCCATGCAGCCAACGAGAACGAGCGCCGTTGCGATCAACGCTCCGCGCAGTTTTTGTGAGTTCGACATGATGCTCCTCCCTCTCATTTAATGAGGCGTGATGATAGCCGCTCGGCAACAACAACGCTGCCGTATGCCGCCACGCCGAGCAGCGCAATCTGGATGAGCGCTGCAAAGAGGAGCGGCGTGTCGAAGAGTGAGCCGCGGGCAAGATTGACGAGGACGCCGAGGCCAGCACTCCCGCCCAGCCACTCGCCAACGATCGCGCCAACGACCGCGAGTGTCGCGGCAATCCGCGCGCCCGCAAAGATTCCTGAGCGCGCAGCAGGGAGACGGAAGGTCACGAGCGTCTGCCAGCGCGTGCCGCCCATCGCACGTGAGAGCTCGAGCAACCCTCGGTCGGTATCGCGCACCGCAATGAGGGTGGCGATCGCCATCGGGAAGAGGGTGATCAGCGTGCAAATCGCAACCTTGGCCGCCGCGCCCGGGCCGAACCAGAGCACGAGGAGTGGCCCGAGGGCGAGGATCGGCGTTGATTGTGCTGCGACAAGATACGGACTCGCAATGCGACGTGCCGCGCCAGAGAGGCCGAGCAGCATGCCGAGGGCAAGACCTAGAGCGCCGCCGAGGAGGCCGCCGGCGAGAATCTCGCCCACGGTTGGCAGCAGGTGGCGCAGCATCGTGCCATCACTCCACGCCTGTGCGAACCGAAGCGCAACCACCGAAGGCGCCGGCAGGAGAAAGACTGGCGCACCAGAGAGGCGCACGGCAAGCTCCCAAACGAGCAGGAGTGCTGCACCGAAGAGGAGTGGTGAGAGGCGACCGCCGTTACGCATGGTGCGCCACCGGTGCAACGGTGCGAAGTGCGTCGTAGAGCTGGGCCTGTCGTGTCGCACCTGCAGGGCTCATCAGCACGGCACGGCGCTCACCTTGCGGCGTGCCGCGGAGGCCAGCCACCTCGAGAGAGATGCCGCCACCTGGGGCAAGGACGAGGACGCGATCGGCAACGAGGAGCGCCTCACCAATGTCGTGGGTCACGAAGAGGATCGCTGCGCCCCCCACCAGCTCGGGCAGCTGTTCGTCGAAGCGAGTGCGCGTCAAGGCATCGAGCGCAGCAAACGGCTCGTCGAGGAGTACGAGCGCAGGGTTGCGAACGAGTGCGCGCGCAAGTGCGACGCGCTGGCGCTCGCCACCAGAGAGATCCGCTGGGGCACGATCGGCGAGGTGCTCCGCCTGCATGCGCGCGAGTGCTGCGATCGCAGCAGTATGAGCGGCGCGCCGATCCTCGCCCGCAATTTCGAGGGGGAGTGAGACATTCCGCGCGACACTCCGCCAGGGCATAAGTCGCGCATCCTGGAAGGCGATGCCAACGTCGGGTCGCCCTGCCTGCGCAGGTGTTCCAGCAACATGCACATCCCCTTGATCTGGTCGGATGAGTCCAGCAGCAAGGCTCACGAGCGTTGTCTTCCCTGTCCCGTTTGCACCGAGAAGTGCGACGGATTCACCGCGAGTAATGCTCAGCGAGATGTTGGAGAGAACCGCACGAGTGCCAAATGCATGCGCGACATGCTCAATGTCGAGGGCAGTATTGCTATTCGATGCTCCACTCATCGCTGGCTACGAGGTGGCAGCCGGAGCAACTCGATCGCTATTCGCTTGTGCTGCCGCACGCGTTGGTCGCACGTAGAAGATCAGCCCGAGTACGAGATAGGTAGCCTGAGCGAGCAGGGTCAGGAGCTCTGGTGCTGCGCGGTAACCAAATACCGCTCGTGCAAACAGTCCGACCCCGGCGTCGTCCGGCAAATAGGCGCTCAGGTCATACACCGGATTCATAAGCGCGGGGAGCATGCCGATCTCGATGAGTTCATGGACTCCGTGTGCGAGGAGGCCTGCGGCAATAACGATCAGCGCTGAACCGGTCCATGTGAAGAAGCGCCCGAGATTAAGTCTGGCGCCGAGCCGGAAGATCGAAATGCCGATAGCGATGGCGAGCGCGAGGCCAACCACAGCACCCGCAAGAACTGCCGTCGCACCACCAGCCTGACCAACTGCAGCCGCTTGGCCGATGAGGAATATTGCCGTTTCGAGTCCTTCGCGAATAACGGCAGTGAAGGCAAGGAGCGCGATGCCTGTGACGGGGGCATTTGTAATCGCAGCATCGATCCCTTTGCGCAGTTCGCCGCCAAGTGTGGTCGCCTGGCGACGCATCCAGAAGAGCATCCAGGTGACAACGACTGCAGCGGCAAGGGTGGCAATCGCTTCAAAGAGCAGCTCTGCCGGCCCTGTGAGACCGCCAGCTGCGGCGTAGATGAGGATCGCCGCAATCAGCGAGAGGAAGACGGCGGCGGCGACGCCCACCCAGACGCTCACGAGTCGGTCGGCGCGGCCAATCTTGACGAGGTATCCGGCAAGGATGCCGATGATCAAGGCGGCCTCGACACCTTCACGGAGTCCGGTGAGAAGCCCGCCAACGAACGGGGCGGCAGATCCTTCCACGCTCTCCTCCTGCGTTAGCGGGCGCACGCCCGATAGGTGCAGGATGGCAGAGGTTCTGCTGTTTCGTCAACCGCGCTTGACCCGTAAGTCAAGGCGACTTGTCGCTAACGATCGAGGACGAACACCGGCTGTAGCTCTGGATCAATCCCCAACTCTTTGATCGCCAGGGCGACATCGCGCGGGCTTCGATCGCCACTGCGCAGCAGCGCGACCATGGCCGCGGCAGCAATGTGCTTGGCGTCGACCGAGAAGAAGTCGCGCAGCGCCTCGCGCGTATCGCTCAAGCCGAAACCGTCTGTTCCGAGCACAACGTAGGGAACCTTAATCCACGGGGCGATGAGATCTGGCAGGGCGGTGACCCAGTCGCTCGCCGCAACGATCGGTGCACTGCTCGCGCCGAGCTGCTCTTGCAGCCACCCCTCTCGTGGTGCGCTCTCGGGGTGGCGACGATTCCAGCGTTCTACAACGAGCGCCTCGCGGCGCAACTCGGAGTACGAGGTTGCCGACCAGATCTCTGCACGCACGCCGAACCGCTCGCGCAAGAGGTCGCGCGCAGCCAGCACCTCACCCATGATTGCGCCGGAGCCCAAGAGTCGAACGACAGGCCCATCGCCCGGCTCCGCATCGGCGAAGCGATAGAGGCCGCGGTGGATCCCCTCATCCACATGCGCGCCAGCTGGTCGCGCAGGCTGCACCTGATTCTCGTTATAGATCGTGATGTAGTAGAGGATGTCTTCCTTGCCGCCATGCATGCGATCCATGCCGCGACGGATCAGTGCCGCCATCTCGTAGGCGAAGCTCGGATCGTACGCCGCAACATGCGGGTGGAGATGTGCGATCAGTTGCGAGTGGCCATCGTCGTGCTGGAGCCCCTCACCTGCGAGCGTGGTGCGACCGGCAGTTGCGCCGATCAAGAAGCCGCGACCGCGCGCATCGCCAACCTGCCAGACCTGATCGCCAACTCGCTGGAAGCCGAACATCGAGTAGAAGACATAGAACGGGATCGTCGGCGTGCCGTGCGATGCATACGCAGTGGCGGCCGCCTGGAACGAGCCCATCGCGCCCGCCTCCGTAATCCCCTCTTCAAGGAGTTGGCCATCTTGTGCTTCGCGATAGCTGAGAAGCAACTCGGAGTCGACCGGCTCGTAGCGCTGTCCGAATGGTGCGTAGATGCCGCCCTGCTTGAAGAGTGGGTCCATACCGAAGGTGCGTGCCTCATCGGGCACGATCGGCACGACGAGCTTGCCGATTGCAGGGTCACGCATGAGGTTGCGCAGCAACTTTGCGAAGGCCATCGTCGTGCTCACCGGCACGCTACTTCCTGCGGCGAACTCGGCGTCGACTGCAGGCTCTGGTGCCGTCCACGTAACTGGGTGAACCACGCGCGACGGGAGCGGACCGCCCAGTGCCGCGCGGCGCTCTTGCAGGTAGGTAACTTCAGGGCTCTTCGGCCCAGGGTGGTAGTAGGGCGCCTCAGGCACCTTCGCATCGGGGATCGGCAGGCCGAGTCGATCACGGAAGGCGAAGAGCTCTTGCTCCGACAACTTCTTCGCCTGGTGCGTGACGTTCGTCGCCTCGACCGATGGTCCGAGCGACCAGCCCTTGACCGTCTTCGCGAGGATCACTGTCGGCGCACCCTTGTGTGCAACGGCTGCCGCATACGCGGCGTAGATCTTCCGGTAGTCGTGCCCGCCGCGGCGCAGTCGCACGAGATCATCATCGGTGAGGTGTGCGACAAGCTGCTGAAGATCGGGCTCAGGTCCAAAGAAGTGCTCGCGAATGTAGGCACCGCCCGCGACGATGTATTTCTGGAACTCTCCGTCAACGGTTGTATCCATCTTCCGAACAAGGTGGCCAGCGGCGTCCTTGGCGAGCAGGTCGTCCCACTCGCGACTCCAGATCACCTTGATCACGTTCCAGCCGGCTCCACGGAAGAGGCCTTCGAGCTCTTGGATGATCTTGCCGTTGCCGCGCACCGGTCCGTCGAGGCGCTGCAGGTTGCAGTTGACGACCCAGGTGAGATTGTCGAGACCTTCGCGCGCCGCGACGGTGAGTGCGCCGGCAGACTCGGGCTCGTCCATCTCGCCGTCACCGAGGAAGGCCCAGACGCGGCTCCCCGATGTGCTTGCGAGGCCGCGGTTCTCTAGATACCGGTTGTAGCGCGCCTGATAGATCGAGCCGATGCCACCGAGCCCCATGGAGACCGAAGGGAACTCCCAGAAATCTGGCATGAGTCGCGCATGCGGATACGACGAGAGTCCGCCTGGTCCCGCCGTCTCTTGGCGATAGCGATCGAGCTGTGGCGCAGCGAGACGGCCCTCGAGATACGCACGGGCATAAATTCCAGGTGCGCCGTGCCCTTGATAGAAGATCTGATCGCCAGCACCGCCAACCTTGCCGCGGAAGAAGTGGTTGTAGCCAACCTCATAGAGGCTCGCGGCGCTCGCATACGTTGCAAGGTGTCCACCGATTCCAGGGAGGCGCTTGTTCGCGCGGAGCACCATCGCGGCGGCGTTCCAGCGAATGATGTGGCGGATCCGTGTCTCCATCGCCTCGTCGCCTGGGAAGGGCGGCTCGTCGCTCGTCTTGATCGTGTTGATATAGGGGGTGGTCGCAAGGGTTGGGAGGTCGACGCCGAGGTCGCGGGCGCGCGCCATCAGGCGCATCATCAGGAGGCGGGCGCGCTCTGGGCCGTGAGCGGTAACGGAGCGCTCCAACTCCGCAATCAGCCGTGCCGTGTCGGCTGGATCGGCGTCGGGGATCTGCTCGAGGAAGTCAAAGGTTTGCACGATGCCCCAAGCCTAGCGCGCCGTGCGACGATATGGGGGTGAGCACGACTGGCCGGGCACTCCTGATCGTCGACCTGCAGCACGACTTCGGCGACCCTGCAGGGAGCCTCTACGTCCAGGGCGCTGCGGGGGTCCTTGATGCCGTCCTCGCCCTCATCCACCGAGCACGAGCGGCGGGTGACCTTGTCGCCTGGTCGCAAGACTGGCACCCGAGTGAGACCCCGCACTTTGTCACGCAGGGTGGCGTCTGGCCGGTGCACTGCGTGGCGGGCACGCCAGGCGCCGAGCTCCTGCCTGCTGCCGAAGGCGCACGCCAACCAGACGACATCCTCATTCGCAAGGGGGTTGCTGGCGAAGATGGGTACAGCGCGTTCTCGGTTCGGGACCCCCGCACCGGTGAGGTGCGCGCCACCGGTCTCGCTGAAACGCTCAAGGCACGCGGGGTCAACAGCTTGACAATCTGCGGCCTTGCAACCGACTGGTGCGTGAAGGCGAGCGCGCTCGACGCGCTGGCGGCAGGATTTAGTGTCGAACTGCCAACGAGTGCATCCGCTGGCGTCGAGCTGCAACCAGGTGATACCGCGGCAGCACGCGCTGAGATCGCCGCAGCAGGCGGCGTGCTGTGTTAGTTGTTGGACTTGCGCTCGCTGCACTTCTCGGCGCGTTCGCCGTGGAGCGACTACTCGCGCGTGGCATTGCTGCAGGAAGGCTGGTGCGACCGGAGTTGCACATGTCGATTGAAATTGCGCAGCCACTTGACACAGTCTGGGCATACGCATCAAACATTGAGCGGCAGCCAGAATGGATGCACGAGATGAAGCGTGTTGAAATGCTCACTCCGCCGCCCGTCGCACCGGGCTCTCGCGGCCGTGCGACCGTGCGCATCTTTGGCATCTCCACTACTGATGACGTGGTCATCACCCGATTTGAACCACCGCACACGTTTGCGATCCGCCACGAGGGGCGATTCGTTGGCGAGGGTCTACTGAAGTTTTCGACTCTTGGACCGACACGGACCCGCATCGACTGGATGGAGTACCTTCGCCCGCCACTCCTACCGAACCTCGGTGGATATATTCAGCGCCCGATCCTGCGATCAATCTTTCGTGCGGACCTGGCGAACCTCAAGGAGATTCTCGAAGGCTAGGTCAGCCGTCGCAGCTCACGAGGAGCGGGATCGGCGTTGCTCCGAAGGCCTTTAAAAGACGATCCACGGTCATCGTCGCCCCTGGCTCAATCCGCGGAGTTGTGACGAGCTCTTGGATGCCGGCGCTGCCGATCTTTGTCGTGGTGACGCTGCATGTTGCCGAACCGGCCCCCGTGCCCGTGTTCACCACCGTGACCGCAACAGTGAGGCCACCTGGCGCAGAGATTGGCGCGGAGATACTCCCCGTGAACGGGCCGATCCCCTTTGACGATGCGCCGGCGAGGGCCGCGAGCAGGAGCACTGCCATGCCGATGCCGAGGAAGACGGTTCCATGTGTCTGGCTTGCAGCTGGTTGCGCCAGGCCGAGTGGGTTGCAGCGCTCGCAGAGCGCCGTTTCAAGTGAGACAGGGGCTCCACAGCGCACGCAGGGTTGAAGTTGCTGCTTGGCCTCGTTCGCTGGCGTCGTGTTCATCGCACCATCATCGCAGATGCTCCATGAGCGCGGCGAAGTCGGTGAGATCTGCTCGGGATCGCAGTGTGACGATTGCTGCATCTGCACCTCGCTCGCGTAGGTTGGCGAGATAGCCCGCGGGGTCGAGCCCAAACGGTGATGCGGCGAGCGACTCGCTGCGCTTCAACTCCTGCAGCACATAGCAGTGTGGAGTGCGGCGCTGCGCCTGAGCGGCACGCTCGCGCACGGCGGCAACACCTGCATCAAACGTTGCAACTGGTGCAACCCAGGCATCGGCGCTGCGCGCTGCGAGCGCGATGCTTGCTGGATGGTCGCCAGCAACCAGTATCGGCACTGGCGGATTCGGTCGCGGCGAGGCGTCGCCCTCGAGCATCGAGCGGCAGACGGCGACCGTGTCGGCGAGGATCGCAATGCGTGCATCGACAGGGCCGAAGGGGATCTTGAGCGCTGCATGTTCGGCCGCATCGCCACCAGCACCAAGGCCGAGCATGAAGCGGCCGGGTGCGATGGAGGCGATGGTGGCGACAGATTTTGCAACGAGTGCGGGGTGGCGCTTCGTGACATCGAGCACGAGCGTCCCAACGTTCAGTGTTGGATACGTTGCGAGCGCAGCGGCGGCGAGCGTTAACGCCTCAAGCACGGGGGTTGCCGGGTCGCCACGACCGAGCAGGTGATCCCAGACCCAGACACGCTCAATCGGCAGCTCGGCAAGCGTGCCAGCAAGCACGAGCCAGTCAGGCGCCGTGAGCCCAACGCTGCCCAGCGCAACGCTGACCGGGAGATGGCGACGTTCGCTCACCGCATGCGCCCCGCTGATTAACGTGCGCCGAGGGTCGCCGCTGCCTTCAGTGATGCACCGATCGTGCGGTCGATGCGCGCGATCAATTCATCTTCTGGCAGGCGATACCATGCCTCGCTTCCGCCCTTCCGCGCCTCAGCCACCTCTTTTGGATCGCGGATCGTGTCTGAAACGGTGAGGATCGTTCCTGCGCGAACGCTGCGCCCCTTGGCACGCTCACGCATCGCCAAGAGGAAGATCGCGGCCGACTCCATCTCGACACCGAGGTAGCCGCGTCGCCCCCAGCGTGCAGTCCCTTCTGGTGCTGGGTCGTAGAAGACATCAGAGGTCACGATCGGTCCAACGTGTGTCGTGAGCCCCTCTGCCTTCGCCGCAGCAACGAGCACATTCGTGACATCGAGGTCAGCGGTTGGCGCGGTTGGCTCATTGAATCCGAAGATGGGTCCAATGCCGCTACTTGCAACTGCAGCAGAGGCGACGAGCACATCGCCCGTCTGCAAGTCGAGGAAGCCGCCGCAGGTACCGATGCGCAGGAATGTCTCCACGCCAAGATTCAGGAGCTCCTCCATCACGATGCTCGTGGTCGGTGTCCCCATCCCCGTGGTCTGGACGCTTACTGGCACGCCGTTGACGGTGCCGGTGTAGCCGAGGAGGCCGCGGTGCTCGTTGACGAGGCGTGCCTTCTCAATGCCGCCATCAAATCGTGCCGCAATGCGCTTCGCACGATTCGGGTCGCCTGGGAGGAGAACAACTGGGGCGTAGTCCCCGCTCTCAGCGTGCAAGTGGATCTGGGCCATGGCTACCTCCGCACAACTACTGGACCTCCCAAGGACGGGAGGCTCCGTTCCGTGTAGCGTACGCCTCATGAGCGTAAAAGGGATCCACGACCCCGCGGTTCGCGCCTTCCTGGAGAAGGCGCGCTTCGCGACGATCGCAACCGTCGACGCTGACGGGGCCCCCTTCTCGGCCGTCGTCTGGTATGCCCTCGAAGCCGACCACCTGGTAGTCAATAGTGCCGACGGGCGCCGCTGGCCGAGCAACCTCCGCCGAGACCCGCGGGCATCACTGATGGTGGAAGACGGATACAACTATGTACAGATCCTCGGACGCGTCCGAATTGACGACGACCAGGAGCGTGCACAAGCGCAGATGGCGGCGATGGCGGCACGCTATCTCTCGAATGCCGCAGTCTTAGAGAAGTCACTCGCAGAGTTCCGCACGCAACACCGAGTCCTCATCGAGCTCCACCCACATGCAATCTTTTCTGGTGGGTCGGCAGCGATCAAGCGCGCCTCGGCAGAGTCCTAATGTCAAACGGTGCCGCAAAGATCGGCTACGCCGCGATGCTCGAGCAGTTCGGTCCGCGCGAGGTGACCGAGTACTCCGTAGCGGCAGAGAAGGCGGGGTTCAGTGGCGTGATGGCCGCCGACCACTTCCAGCCCTGGGTTCCTGAGCAAGGATCTGCACCATTCGTCTGGAACGTCATGACCCTCATCGCCGAGCAGACAAAGGGTGACATTGGTCCAGGCGTCACCTGTCCTGGGTGGCGCATGCACCCTGCAACCGTTGCGCAGGCGTCGGCAACACTCGCGGCGATGTATCCGAATCGCCACTGGCTTGGCCTCGGATCTGGCGAGGCGCTGAATGAGCACGTGGTGGGCGGCTACTGGCCAGAGGTTGGCGAGCGCATCGCGCGCATGTTTGAGGCGATCGAGATCATCCGCAAACTCTTCACCGGAAAAGAGGTGAAGCATGCCGGTCGTTGGTACCAGCTCGAGAGCACGCGGCTCTGGACGCTCCCCGACGCACCACCGCCAATCTACGTTGCAACGGCCGGGCCGATCACGGCGCGGAAGACGGGCGAGCTGTGCGATGGGATCATCACGGTTGGTGCCGCCGACGAGAAGATCCAGACCGTATTTGAGAAGTTTACCGAGGGTGCACGGAGCGCCGGCAAGGATCCCGCAACGATGCCGAAGATCCTCCAACTCCACCTTTCGTGGGCGCCAACCGACGAGGAGGCGCTGGCCAACGCACTGCGCGAGTGGCCAAACGGCGGAATGAAGTTCCCAAAGCAGGACATCCGCAACCCGGCCGACTTCCAGCAGATGGCGAAGCTGGTTCGACCCGAGGACTTTGCAGGCCGCATGCTCATCAGTAGCGACCTTGAGGCGCACCGCGTCGCGATTCAGCGCTACCTCGACATGGGCTTCGACAAGATCTACCTGCACAATGTCGGACGGAATCAGGCGGAGTGGGCCGCTGCATTCGGGCGCGAGGTGCTCCCCGCCCTCACCGCGTGAGCCCGCGCGTCGCCCTCCTCGCTGGAGGCGTTGGTGGAGCGAAGCTCGCCGATGGACTTCGCCGAGCACTGCCAGCGGGCGATCTCTCCGTGATCGCCAATGTGGGCGATGACTTCGAACTTCATGGACTCACGATCTGTCCAGATCACGACACGCTCCTCTACACGCTTGCCGGGCTCGGCGACCGCGAGCGCGGCTGGGGCCTTGCAGGGGAGAGCTGGAATGCACTCGAACAGTTCGCCACGATTGACGCCCCAGCATGGTTCCGCCTTGGCGATCGCGATCTTGCACTCCACGTCCACCGCACGGCACAACTGCGGAGTGGTGGACGCCTCACCGAGGTGAATCAGGCACTCCAGCGCTCGCTCGGCCTCCACGAAGCACCGATCCTCATGGCGAGCGACCAGCCGGTGCGCACGCAGTTGCGCACTGCCGATGGGTGGATGGAGTTTCAGCCCTGGTTTGTTGGCGCGCAGGCGAAGCCAGAGGTGAGCGAGGTCACGTTCTCTGGTGCAGCCGATGCACACGCAACGCCAGAGGTGCTGGCCGCACTCGCAGCCGCTGAGCGCATCTACATCGCGCCGTCGAATCCGCTCGTCTCCATCGCACCGATCTTGGCGATCGCCGAGATCCGCAGTGCAATCACCGCTGCGCGTGCACGTGGGGTTCAAGTTATCGGCGTCTCGCCCATTGTTGCTGGGGCAGCGTTGAAAGGCCCTGCCGATCGCATGCTTGCTGCAGCCGGCCTCCCCGTCTCCCCCGCTGGCGTTGCGGCACACCTGAGTGGGCTCATGGATGCGCTCCTCGTTGAGGCGGTCGATCTGACGCCTGCGCTGATTGCCGAGGCGACGCCGCACGTAGCAACGCTGATCCCGGGCTCGATCGTCATGCGCAACGACGACGACCGCCTCCGCCTTGCGCGCGAGCTGCTCGCGCTGTGATCATTGCCGTCGTTCCATTTCGGAGCGTTGAGACATCGAAAGAGCGAATGGCGCCGGCCCTCGACCCAGCGGCGCGGAGTGAACTCGCAGCGCGCCTCCTTGAGCGAACGCTCCTCGCCCTGTCGAGCGCACCGAGTGTGGCTCGAACGATCCTCGTCTCGCCCGACCCGCTCGCACGGGCACTTGCTCGTGGCTATGGCGCCGAAGCCCTTGATGACGATGGGGTGCCGCTGAACGCCGCGATCGAGCAGGGGCTCCGCGCCGCTGAGGCCGCCGGCGCACGCGCTGCAGTTGTTATCCCCGTCGACCTTGCGGCGATTGATGGCACGGCGATTGAGGCGCTGATCGCGGAGTGGCGCAGCGGGAGCACTGCGACGCAGCCAGGGATCCTCGCCGCCTCTGATGGCGGGACAGCAGCACTCGTCCTTCCGCTACCAACAGCACTCGTGCCGCACTTTGGACCTGCAAGTGCGACGGCGCACGAGGCTGAATGTGTGCGCATCGGTACGCCCGCCCGTGAGCTCCACTCGCCCCTTGCGGACGACATCGACACGATTGAGGATCTCGCGAGTGCCGTGCGCCAGCATCCGCCAGTTAGCCGCGCAGGGATCATGGCAATCGCCATCGACGGGCTCGGCGAGATCAACGCTGGCGACGATTTGCCGCTGCTCATTGCAACATGCATCGCGCGAGCAACCGAGCGACACGAGATTGGACCGCTCAGGCCAGACGATGTGATCGCCGTAACCCAGAAGATCGTCTCGAAGGCCGAGGGCGCCGTTGTTGACCTTGCCACGGTTGAGCCACGCGAAGAGGCACGAGTCTATGCCGAGCGGTGGAAGCGTGACCCCCGACAGGTTGAGGTTGTGCTGCGCGAGGCGGTGCGCGTCGTGCGCATGGATCGGGGCGTCATCATCACCGAAACAGCGCACGGATTTGTCTTGGCGAACTCTGGCGTTGACGCGAGCAATGTTGGTCCGCGCAGTGGCGAGATCGTCACCCTGCTCCCCCGCGACCCTGACGCCTCAGCGCAACGGATTCGCCAGGCGATTGGTGCGGCGACGGGGGTGACGCCAGGGGTGATCATCACCGATTCGTTCGGTCGGCCATGGCGGCTCGGCATCACCGATGTCGCAATTGGCGTCGCCGGGATCGACCCGCTCGAAGACCTTCGCGGCACGCCTGATGCCGATGGGCGGGTCATGGCGGCAACCGTTCGCGCCGTTGCCGATCAGATCGCCGCCACGGCAGAGCTCGCCCTCGGCAAGACCGCTCGCCGCCCACTCGCGCTCGTGCGTGGCGCAGGAGCCCACATCGCCGAGCACGGTAGCATCCGTGACAGCCTGATGCCGAGCGACTGGGACCTGTTTCGCTGAGAGATCTGCGTGCAGGCGTAGAATCACTACACAGGTGGAGGTTTCATGACAGAGAAGGGCTTCTCGATCGACTTTGGCGCAGCGCCAACGGGAGCGACTGCAGCCGAGCCCGTCAAGGGCGGTCCTGCCACGCATAGCGCCCTGGTCATCCTCGGCTCGGGACCCGCCGGCCTCACCGCAGCAATTTATGCAGCGCGTGCAGAACTTGCTCCG
>Ga0114966_10001616_pt1 | contig 20648 bp, 23 predicted proteins | sample M_130207_XF_Meta_FD_87029 | JGI IMG/M metagenome (GOLD analysis project Ga0114966, IMG submission 87029) | Freshwater microbial communities from Lake Montjoie, Canada to study carbon cycling - M_130207_XF_MetaG | ecosystem: Environmental > Aquatic > Freshwater > Lake | place: Lake Montjoie... | reverse complement strand
TGGCGACTACCTAGCCTATGAGCGTATGTGGCCGCAGGAAGCATGGGCGATGATTGGCAAGTTTGCCGACTTTCTCAACGACGAGGAAGCCGCCAATAAGTTACGCCAAACTGTCGAAGCCGTAAGCGGGATGATTACCCTGCATATGTTTATGAAAAAGAATCTGGACGGGATTTACTTGGAGATTAAATCCGTATCAGAGCAGCATGGAACGGCGTGCTATCCGTGGCACTTTGTCGAGCCATTGCTGGCAGAAGCGCCACCCATCGACCAATAATTGCTTTAGGAGGAATCATGTCGCTAAATATCCGTCAGCTTACCGCTTGTACCAATTTATCCACATGGAATCAGGTGACATTTCGCACTCGTCCATACTCAAATAAAACAGCAGTAGAAGTCATTATGGAACTACTTGCAAATGGCGAGGAAATGACCGTAGATGAATTAGCTGAAAAAGGTAAATCTATGTGGATAGGCAGTAAAGCCCACGTTGGAACTTCTGTTTCCCAACTTTTCAGGCTAGGGAAATTGGAGCGTACTCGTACAAAAAAACCTTACAAGTACGCTATTTCCGTAAAGCCGTAAGCAGGTCGATCAGCGCGTTGTAGCGGCGCCTGTCGGCTGAACAGAGGATGGCGTTTTCTCCACCGATACGGATGGCTTCCGTAATGCTATAGGTTCCGATGGCCTCGTCAGTAAGTCCTGCGAGATTACCGAAAACGGGTTCTCCGGTTTGGTTTGACCAACTACCGTCGATGATCCGCACCCCGTCAGCATTAATCCTAATATCAGCGCCACCACCAGGATTAGCGGGATTGCCCACGATGCTCGCGCTACCGCTTGCGGTGTTCGGACAAACTGCGGTTGCCAATACCTTACCTTCGGCAACGCTTGCTCGCCAGCGAGTTTCAGCACTTTGCGCTTTATTTTCTGCACTTTGGAGGCGCTTGCTTGCGTCTGCGGCTTCTTTTTCTCTGGCGATTCGGCGCTCTTTTTCGGCGGCTTCCGCACGTTGGTTCGCAGCAAATTGCTTCGCTTCTGTTTCGGCTTTTCCACGGTTGTAGCCATTGCTATCGACCCTCCAATAGAGTCCTCCAAGTGCCAGTGTGACCGCTAGGATTGCTGCTGCGTACAGGTATATCTCTGCGATTACGCCGCGCTGGTTATGCCGCACCGAACAACTCCGCTTCGGCTTTCTTTTTATTCTGGCCTAGCCTTACTCTTTCCACAAAGTCAGGCAAGCGACTGCCATGTCGTCCTTTAGACATCATATCCTGCACATTGTCTTTTTGACTTCCAAGGAATAGATGTGCGGGATTACAGCACGAAGGAACATCGCAATGATGTAAAACATTCATTTTTTTAGGGATAAGCCCATTTGTAACAGTCCATGCAACCCGATGGGCACATTCAACCGTACCTCTATTGTTCATAAATCCATAGCCAAATCTGTGTTTTGATTTCCCTGTCCATATCCAACAGGCATCTTTACCGCCTGAACGATCAACACGAAACCAAAGACGACAAGATATAGAGCAAAAATTTTGTGTATTGTTATCTGGCCGTTCGCGTTGAAAACCATTTCCGCACAGTTTGCAATTATGCAAGCGCATTTTTAGCCCGTTCCCAATAAGCCTGCCGTTCTGCCCATCCGTTAGTGCCGCCGTTAATGCGCTTGGTAATCCGCAAGAAATCCCCCGCATCAGCCAATTCGTTCAGTCCGTGGCTTTTCCAGAACCAAGCGGCGCTTCGGCAAGCATTAACAGGTGTTTCGAGCAATTCAGGATTTTCCACGAAATCGACTCCGAGAGCGTCAGAGCAGCGTTGATAGTTCGCCCTGCCTGTAATCTGTATGAGGCCGCGCCCCTTGAATCTGACCCCATCCCCTGCTTCGGTGTTTCCAAGGTCGCTACGGCCTTCGTAGGAGCTACCAGACGCAAGTTCCTCAACATAGTGAAATCCCCCTGATTCGTGGGCAAGTTGGGCTAGGAATGCAGCTTCCCGCGCTGGATTGTCAATGTCAAATTCCCGCATTGCAGCATCCAAGGGAGCCACAAACAATTCCATGCGCTTGACACTAGATACCGGACAAATTGCTTTCAGATCGTCTATGGTAATCATGGCAAGATTCTACTAGTCCTTTTGGCCTAGTGACAAAAGCCTGTTTCCGCGTTCCAATCCAGTTTGGGAGATATTCACTCCGGTTTTCCATTTGGACGAATCATCTATCCCCCAATACCATACGCTTGCAAAACTCGCGCCCATCCCTACGGTCTTTAACGGCAGGGTCAAGCAGGCAGGCAGTTTCTTTCATTGCGTTGGTCGATTTGCGCTGTTCTGCTGTAAGTTCTTTTATCGCTCCAAGCGTGTTCTGGTTGGATTCTTTTAGCGCCTCAACGAGTGCTTTGTTGTTTTCCTTCATGGCATTTACCACGTTAGCGTTGGCATCAATGGTGGCCTTCAAATCAGACTGTGAATGCGCCTCATGCTGATACAACACAAGTGCGCTGTAGGCCGAAAACAGCAATAGTGGAAGCCATGCCAAATCAACAAGACGATAGCCGCGTGTGCGAATCTTCTGACCTGCGACTTCTAGGTCGAGTTCGCTACCTTCTGTTTTTGTTTCTTCGGTCATTATTTTTCCTTATTTTATTGCGGTACTTTGTTTCATATTCGGTGGGTCACGCGGGATGCCATTAAGCATCGTCGGGTCAGGATTCTTGTACATTTCTGACAGCCTGTTTTTAACGCCGACTGCGCCCCTTGCTCCCAATGAACTTGCTTCGGCAGTCATTGCCTGCAAGAACAATCGTTTCGCCCATCCCAATTTTACTTGGTCGCTTGCACCGCTATTTTCTATGGCACGCAATTGCTGCGATATAGCAAGCGATTCCTCTGCCGACATTAATCCTGCCCTTACCACTCTGCGACTTACCTTTTCAAAGTCAGCAGATAGATTAGCGACAGACCGTTCCGCATCATTTGCCAGCATTTGACGCACAGCCTGTGATACAGAATCCCTTGCTTTTGGCGACATATTGATGACTACTGCTGCCCTTGCAACTTCATCAAAATCACCAGATTTAAATAATTTTGGTATAACTTCTGCATCGTATTTATTCCCAACCATTTCGTCAGCTAGTTTCTGCACTTCCGTTGTCTGCGTCTTGGCTATGCGCTCTGCATTACGCTGAACTTCTTTGGCAGACGCTTCGGCTATTTTGATTGCTTCGTTTTCAGCAGCCGTAAGCAACTTAACCTTGGCTTCATTTGCGATTACACCTTTAGCCGCAGTTTCCAATGTATCAGCGTACTTGCTCACAGCCATACGTACTTCCGGCGCTGCTTTTAGCCAATCCTCATTATTAGTCATCCATCGCCGCACTGTTGCTTGGTTAGCATCGCGCAATTCATTCGTGGCGAAGTCCAGGCCAGCCTTAGTCGCCAAATCCTTGCTGCCTGTCAATTCCACCAAATCGTTGAATCCTTGCTGCGACTTGAAAAACTGCTTTGGCAGCATGGAAGCGTCATTGGCAAACTTAGTCGGATCGTTTCGGTCAAGGGCGGTAAGTTTTGCGCCTGCTTTAGATGCGAATTGCTCAAGGCCAGCGGTGTCATTGGCGTACTTGCTCAATAGTTGCGACTGTATTCCGTCTTTACCGCCAGCAAATTGCTTCTGAATGTCGGATATTTGGCTGTAATACTTACGCATCATATCGCCCTTGATTGCCTCGTATCCTTCGGGGGGACGATTGGAGAATATCTCACCAAGCAAGCGGCGAACATCGTCCATTTGCTGAAACGTAACTTTACCTTGACCTTGCTTCCAATCTAGGTTTTGCCCATTAAGAGCAAGGGCTTTCTCGCCTTCGATAGAGGGTTTAAGCAGAGCAAGTATCTTCGCATACGCATCCTTTACTGGCTGCGAACGTCCGACAGCATCGTCTGCTAACGACTTTTTAAGCGCCTCAAACTCAGGCATTTTGTCTATCGTTACGCCGCTATTCTCAAGGTTAGAAACCATAGAGTTACGGTCTGCGACAACCTTATCCCATGCCGCCTTACGAGCCGCCAAAGCGTCAGCATTGCGAGTAGTAACAACATCGCGCAACTCACCACCAATGTCGCTAACCTCACGATCTGCGCCAATAGCCAACCGCTGATTTTTAGCCGCAGCAGTCGTTGCTTCGTTCAACTTGGCAAGGTTTTCCTTTGCTGCTTGGAATCCAGCAACCGGCCCTTTTTGCGCGTCAGATACGATGTTATTTGCAGTCCGGTCAGCCTCACTCAGTATCGTCTTAACCTTCTGCTCATTGAGCGCAATACTGTTATCTGTAGCCGCTTGCAATTCCTCAAATATCGTCTTGAATGGTGCGTCTGATTTCTCTCCACCACGAAGCGATGCAATGCCATCGGCTATGCGTTTTGTTTCGGCTGCGCTCAAATCCTCTTTTACGCCAGCAAGGGCTTTCAGGCCACGATAGGCAACGGCTATTTTTCCGCCTGCAATACGAGCCAATCCTGCTGCTTCTGGCGCAACAGCGCCAACGCCAAATCTCGCTGCTTCTGCGACGGGCTGTGGCGCATCCATTCCTTCTGCTACCTGACCAGCCGTTTCACTAGCCAAACCGCTGATACCACCAGAAATAGCACCAGATATACGCTGACCACGCATAGCGTTACCCATGCCTGACAATGCCGTACCAACGCCAGGAAAGCCTACAGCAGTCGCACCAGCACCTATTCCGCCAAGTATTTCAGGAGCCGTAGCACCAGCGACAGCGCCAATTCCGCCAGCACCAGCAATCGCTTCCAATGAGTCAGGGTTAGTTACCCTTGCGCCGACAGACCTAGCACCTTGGCCAGAAATATTTGGATTACCCATAGCAGCACCGCCTGGGGTATCCATAGTGAATCCAGGCGGCGGTGGCGGAATATCGCTTGACGGGTCAAGCGTAAATCCTGGCGGGGGCTGCGGGATTACGGCGTCTGCCATTGTCCGTCCTTGAATATCACTTTGCGTCCATTAGGGGCTGTAGCTGTTGGGTATTTTGGAGCAGAATCCCCGCCAACGATATTTTCACGCATCCTTGCTTTTACATCTTTTGCAGAAGCAGACTCAGTATCAACCTCTCGTTGCAACTGCCGCGCACCAGCGGCGTAGTCGCCTTTGCTAAATCCAGTTGAAAGAATTTCACGCGCATGGTTTTTGTCCGTATCTGTGGACATACCTTGCGAGTTAATTGCACGCGCATAGACGTTGATAAGCGCATTATTAGCCGCAGCAAACTCACGCAGTTCAGGGCTTGCTGTACGGCTATCAATGGCAATTTGAATGTCGTTTAGCGTCTTGTATTCGCCACGATCAAATTTCTCTGATGCGTTAATCGCAATAGGAACAAATTTAGACGTTATATCTGACGCCAAAGCCAACTGTGCTTGGCGTGTTCCCAAATTCCGTTCACCAGACTTTATACCTTCCCACTCAGCCATTTTTGCGTTTTGCAACGCAGGGCTTCCACCTTCTGTTTTTACGATAGCTGCATATTTATCTGTAATTTGCCTTTTTGCTTCCAGATTCCGAGCAAATCCTGTCGCTGCTTGAAAATTACCACCAGCCATTTGACCTGCTATAAGGTCAACGGCATCATCAGATAGTTTTTTTCCTTCGCCGCTAATTTCTGCTGCAACTAACTTAGTTACTTCCCTTCCAGGCAATCCCGCCGCCACAGCACGCTCACGTACTCCAGGAACGCCCTGCCCCGCCTTTGGAACGATAGTGGTAGGCGAAGCAACAGGTGCAACCGTTTGTACTGGCTGTGGCGCACCACGCGCCGCCATCATATCCCGCGCATCCAGATTATCCGAAGGCGCAGGAGTTACGATTGGAGGCATAGCCTGCGGTGCGACTTGCGGTGCGACCTGTGGCATGGGCTGCGGCATTCCTTGCGGTTGAACTTGCGGCATCGGACGCGGCATCCCGCTTGTAGGGGCAGTTATGTTCTGACCAGCAGCCATAGGAACAGGCGTAAATGCGCCGTTATCACCCTGCCGCATAGACATACCCAACCCTTGCTGACTCTGCGAATTTACCGCATCAAAGGCTGCTATTTCAGCAGGGTCAGTAATTGCCTGCCCGTCAGCGGTCATCAGCCTTCCTTGCGGCATTCCGTTTGGTACAGGGGCGCGTTGCGGTATATTAAGCGCAGGGACAGTCATTCCGGTGTTATACAAAAGATTGGCAGCACCAACAGCAGCCGCCTGACCCTGTAACGCCTCAGTTACCTTGTTATGATCTTCAATAATCCTGTTGCGTTCTTCTGCTGTTTTGGCATTCCTCAGTTTTATATCTGTATCGTCTTTCTGCTTGTTTATCTGCGCCTGAATCCGCATTGCCGCCATTTCCTTATTTCCAGCAATCGTAGCGTTCTTATTCGCCTCAGTCTGGAACATAGAAGCAACGTCTTTTGCGCCGATAAGACCAGAAGCAACAGCAGCAGCAAGCACCTTCTCATGTGGCGCATTCGGGCCGAGAGCAGCAACGTCTTGACGAAACTTATCCTCTCGCACGCGAGCATTGGCAGCTGCAGCCTGATCCTGAAACCCGCTTTGCAGCCGCATAAACTGATTAGCATTCGCCAGTTCAGCCGTACCCTGCTGCTGGTCGAATTGCTGCTTGGCGAGATAGCCGCCGAGTCCTGGGATGCTGCCTAGAACGTCCGAGAGTTGCGCCATGTTATATCCTTATTGGAATGCGCTCTGCAATCTTTGATAGTCAGCCATTGACTGTGCTAGGGTAGGCTTCGGGTTGAAAATGTCATTTATACCAGCACCGATAGCGTTATACATATTACCCTGCGACCCGACAGCCGCAGTAGCCGCAGCAGGAGCAGCTTGGTTAAACGAAGCAATCCCGCCAGTCGTGGCATTAGTTTTACGATAATCTTGCAACGCCGGATACGCAAACTGGCTGAAAATGTCCTTGTTAATCTGCATTTGAGCGTTAGGTGAGCCAGTCGGATTGCCATTGGTAACTGACTGACCGTATGCAGACGCCTTGCCAGTAAGGTTAAGCGCATCGGTAAAGCCAGGGTCATTCGCCATCGTAAATCCAGGCTGATAGGAGGACTCATACCTGCCGCGTGACGGTGCGCCATACTCAGCAAATTGCTGCGACAGGTTATTTAGCGAGTTGGTCTGCTGCCTGCTGCCGAGTACGCCGAGTCCAGCCGCTAACAGTCCAGCCCACGGATTGTTTCCGCCAGCGCCGCCCTTGCTTTGCGCCATGCTCATAAGCGATTTGAGGCCGCTCAACGACATTTTCGACGCTATCTCCCACGGCACGCCAGCATCGACAAGTTTCTGGATGCCTTCTGCGGGGATGGGGGCGTTGTTGGTCGGGCCAAGCGGATCATCCCAATACTTAGGCGCATCAGGTGAAGTCAATCCTTGCTGCCCACCGTAGATATTGTTGCCAAATTCATCTACGTTGCCAAGATTGCTTTGTGGCGCACCGTAAGCATCCCGCAAGTCAGCAGCATCGCCGTATAAGTTATCGTACATACCACCTCCGTCACTTACCGACAGAGCATTTGAAGTCGGCGCATAAACATCGCTGAGAGTGCTGTAGCCGCCAGCGCCACCACCAACCGCCCCGCTCGCACCGGCCATGTCGTATGCGCCCATGCCAGCGTCAAGGGCGCTACCACCGGCAAACGCCCCTCCAGCAGCACCAGCACCTACTACAGCAGCAACGCCTTTAGCAATAGTGCTAAAGTCATTCATGTCAAACACCGACCCATTTGAAGCTAATTGCGCCTGGAAAGCATCATCCCTCTGTTGCATTGCGAGGGTACGCGGGTCATTTACATACTGGTTTATCAAATTCCTGTTTGGATCAAGACCATTTGTTTCAAGAAACTTGGCAACCATTTGGTGTTGGTCAGCAGGGCTATAGCCACCAAACTGACTAAATTGCGCCTGATTCATTTTCTCCAACATTGGCACAATGTTAGTTGCATTCAAACCAAGACGCGGAGCCATCTCAACAAGTTGGTCAACCCAAGTCTGGTCGAATTGAGGTGCATAGCCTGTTTCATCTCTAACTATGGCCCCTTTAATAACGCTGGCAAGATCACCATTGGAACCAGTCTGTGCTGCGCGTAACGGGTCAGCAGCAGATAAAGCGTTATAGTCTGTTGTAGCCGGATTAAGGTCAGTCCACTGACCTCCGAGAAGGGCTTGCCAGCCCAATGACCCGCCGCGCTGGTAGTCAATGCCGCCAAGATTTATCGCCATGATTTTTACCTTTCGTAACTACCGCAAAGCGTGAACGTATTACCGCTTGCTGTTTGTGTCGGCAAATAGCACCGTGATGTACTTACGTCAATATGGCACACGCCAACCGCTATATTTGTCGTATCGTTCGTCATTGTAGCAATTCCAGCAATTCCCTTTGCAGTCCTCGGCAAAGTCAAGTAATCCGTTCCAGCAACAGAGGCTATCGAAGTGGCCGCGCTAAACGTCACCTGGAACTGCACACTACGCCCTACATCACGATACCGCCCTGTATAACTTGTCGCACCAACAACCGTCAGAGCGCCAAATATCGGCGTGAACGGCTCCCACCTATCAATCCCGACCAAATCATTGTACGAGAATGAATTAGGGTCAATCTCAGCGTCCGGTGGCAGTTTCAATTGTTTCCCATTTCAACTTCAAGTTCCATTGCCTCAATCCGCATCGGAGTATTCGCACTATGCGTCCATATCCAGCCGCGCCTGCGACTTGACCCGCACCTATCGGCCATCGTCCTTGCAGCACTCGTATCAACCGTTCCCCACGTTGTCGTGGTCTGGTAATCGTCATCCGTCCACGACAGGCTAATGTTAGATGTAGTCGTTTGCTTGTCGCAGACCAATTCCACAGACGGATAAAACTTGCGTTTCATTGTTCCAAAGTCGATCAGCGCAGTCTGGATAACGGCGGAATAAGCAACCGTATCGTCCGTAAATTGCAGGTTGGCGTTATCCATCAGGTACACTTTCCCGCCCGTTACCGTATTGGAAATCGCGTAATTGAGCATATTTGTTCCAGACGAAACGCTCGCAAACCTGTACCACCAATTAACGCTGGATACCCACTGATGCCACGTTTTTTCCTCTACGCAGTAGACAAAGGTATTCGCGCTTGCCGTAACAACGACAAACGACTTTCCGTAGAATCGTATTGCGCTCAACGTGATATTCGCCGCACCAGCCAACAGCAAGATAGCGTTAATCTCTGACGGGGAAACAATGCTGATTCCGTCCGAATACTGGTAGATTCCGATACCGCCCTGCGGTGTAGAACCGCACCAGAATACAACGTCTGATATGCTTGTAATAGCTTTGGCACTCACCGCACCAAGTTTCACGGTCATTGACGGGACATTCGACAGTGGGAACGGCGTAAGTCCTGCATTGTGGAAGAACTGAATCGACTGCGTACCAAATGCCATGATGTACGTCTTGTACCGAATTAGGCCAACGCCAGTGTCAGGATACGAGTTTGCCGAACCGAAACTGCTTGCTGTCCATGCAGTCACGCTATTCAGGTCAGACGCCCATATCTTGCCATCGGTAGTCATAATGCAAGCGAAACCGTCCATGTGGGCGAACGTACCTGCAAGCGTATAACCAGCATTGCCAGGGAAATCGCCATCGGTAATCTTGGTCATCGTGCCAATGCCGGTATCGTAATACCAAGCAGTATTGTCACTACTTGGTACAACCAACGTAGCTGTCGTTGTTATCAGCGTTTCGGTAATGTCCGTAGCCATTCCGGTAATCGTTCCAATCGACACAGTTGCATCGTATATAGTCGAATTAGTACCGCCAAACGCCGATATGACTTTCTGCCCTGTACCCTGTCCAGACCAGACCAAGATAGCCGTTCCAATGCTTCCGGCTTGCGGCGTTGAATTAACGGTAACGCCAGGACGCTTGATGGTGTAATACTTCACCGAACCGTTCAGCGGATCGGATATTTTCTCTGGAAAACAGTTCAGGAATCGCTGGTCTTTTGATGTTGCTGTCTGCGACTTGCCAATAATCATCACGCCAATCACGCCCACGCCAATTACGCCTGACGATGTATCAAGCGAATTTACTGCATTAACGCGAGTGTTATACGCGCCAGAGAGGGGTATTCGGACGGATTTAGTTGCCATATTAAGTTACGAATTTGGTTGGTCTGATGCTTGCAGCGAAACGTGCGATAGGTTGGGTTACAAGGCGGGTTTCATCTTCCGCATAGGTTTTGAGTTCCCACCCGAGGTTGGTTTTTTCGCAGAAGTTGTTGAAGGGCCATGTCAGGCGCGTCACCTTGACGAAATTCCAGTAGTCGCCAATCTCGACGTAGCACTTGCCCTCTTTGCCGTGCGGGGCGTCAGACACTTCCGGGTCGCCGTGGGTGAACGCAATCTTGTCCGTGGGGCTAATGTGAGCAGCCAGCGCACCAGCGTCCAACCCTTGCGCGGGGTTACGCCGCAGCCAAGCACCCATCGAATACAGGCTCTTGTAGTCAGGCGTCTTTTCACGCCAGCCAGCATCGCCCCACAGCGAGTTGTCCGTGGTCATAAAGTTCGACCACTTCTCAGGCAAGCGCGGTTCAATGCGCTGGTCATTGTTGTTGTCGCAAGGGCCAAGCCGCATCTCTGCGTAACACGGAAGGATATACGACAGCGGCACAGAGCCTATGCCGTAGGCGATGGACTTGGCTAGGAGGCGGAGCCACATTATGCGTCCCTCCCTCTGGTGTCATACCAAGCAAAAGTTATGATATTTAAAAAATCAGCAGCGCCACCAGCCCTCATGCGGCTGCGAATTTGTGCGCTGGTGTTTGTTCGCACAATGGCTTGCGCCCCAGTTCTACCCGCCCCCCCGACTGCAATTGTTTCACCTGGGGCCGTACTTGAAGAGGATGCCAAATCTGCCACAGCCAAATCAGATAAATAGACCCCATCACCAGCCGTTGATGTGACGTTCGCGTTCATAACCGCCCTGACATTCACACCTGTAGGAACAGTTAAAGTGCGCGTTACAGCAGAAGTGCCGGTTGTATTGACGTTCACATCAAGTATTGGCGTATCCCACTCGAAATAATCACCGTCCTGCTTGAACAAAGTCCACTGTGCCGAGCCGTTCGTCTTGCCCGAACCAATACGCCGGAACAGCGTGTAGTTGGTTGGCATGGTTGGAGCGGTTGGCGACAGGCTGATAAGCGCATCCACCACGCCCGTATCAACACGCTGGATAACAAAGAAGTGATACCACGTTGAGTTGGCTATTGCGCCAGTATCAAGGCCACCTGTAGCTGATCCAACTGCCCATGCGCTTGTAGTCTTGGAAGTCGCTGCCAATGTCATCAGTGCCACGTTGGTCGAGTCAGCGCATTGACCAGCCGCTATGCTCATAGTAGCGGAACTTCCTGCTGTAGAAAGGGTAAGTCCAGCAAGCATAGAGCGAATGATTGATGATGGTGGTACTGAACCAAGGATATTAAATTGCGTACCATCGTAATAAACTTGAACTGGTACGTTTATTTTTAACTCTCCACCTGAACAAGATACTCCGTTGTAATACACATTCTTCGCACCCAACGACGAAATGTTAAGCGTAGTCGCACCGCTATTCGTCGCAGCAGGAATAAATTTCGCTATCTTCCCCGTAGCATACGCAGTCAGCGAATTCGGCCCCGTAGCCGTAATCGTATTCGTGCCTGCAACAGCAGTCAGCGCATAGATGCCTGAATCAACATCGTTGAACCAACTTGCGCTTGAGAGGGTAACAGCATCAACAAAAAGAGTGGTTGCCAAACTATTCTCCTATGGCATATCAGGCCAAAACCTGTTGCCTTTGCTAATGTTCGCCTTCGATTGAATTACACGAAGATTATTTTCAATATGCAAACCGCAAACAATAGCCGATTGCAACGGCACAATATGGTCAACGGAATGCCTTATCCCAAGACATTTTGTTCTTAACTGCGCTAGATGGTAAATCTCACGCATAAAAAATTTGTTAGCACATACTGGCGTTGCTTGTTTTACTGTGCAACGCTTTACGGACTCATATTCGGCAGAACGAGCGCGATAATACTCCTTGTTTTTAGCAATCCATTCATGCTTTATACTCAGCATTTTTTCAGGATTTTCTTGATAACGCGCTCTAGTTGCATCGCGTATTTTCACCCTGTTTTCTTTGCTGTATATCTTGTGACGTTCTTGATTTCTTTCTTTATTGTTTTCTCTGTACAATTTGTGCGTTATCGCTATTTTTTCTTTATTTTTTGCATACCACTCACGATTCAAAGCGTTAAGTGATTCACGGTTAGCAGAACGCCAAATAGAATCCTTTTCTTTTCTGGCAATACGCGCAGCCTTCACCCTATCTGGATGCCTAGCCCGATATGCGGCTGTTCTCTCGGCTGGCGTCTTTCTCACCCGTTATCTCCTTGCCACATACCTTCGCGCCCAGGCTGAAAGTAAGAACTTGAATTCTGCGGATTCAACTCCCGCGCAATCGCCATCGCAGCCTTGTAGTTTCCGTCCATCTCAGGCGTCCATGTTTTTCCATAAGGCACGCATACCTGCTTGGTCAATTCCCAAGTCAACGGCAAAAACCACTCCTGCGGGTACTCAATATCGTTCGCGCTTGAGTCGTAATTCATCGACGGATACAGCACGGTCAGGCGTAACTGCTTGGTTACGTCTTGCGGCCAGTAGTCCAGCGTAATCCGCGTATTCGTCTGCAACGGTTCGCACAGCACGTTCAGCGGATCGCCAAGCGATGCCTTTTGCGGCAAACGCTCGTATTGCTGCACATCGGTATAAATTCCCATGTACAAATCAATGCTGTTGCTATCCCGAAGGTTGGCATATTCTAGGACAGGAAACCGCTGCGCCTTAGCCGTGTACCAATAGACATATGCACCAGCCGCAGCGCCAACGGTGAGCGCATCATTGACAATGACAGTCGGCCCTGCACCAGTCGATGAAATCGTTGTCCATTGCAGCGTTCCGTCAGTCTGGACAATGCCAATTTTGTCAGCCGCAGTCATCGTTACCGTAGTTCCCGGCTGCGTTGTCGTATCAGTAACCGCAGTAATACTCAACGTAGTCTGTCCAGCCGCCTCTGCCGCGCTTATCGTTGTCCTGCCGTACTGCGTAGTCGCATTCGTATCGGTTGCGCCAAATCCAATCAAGTATGTCGGCTGGTTCTTGGCAAGGAACATCGTCACTCGTTGGCGCGACTGCATATGAAAGCCAGGGGCCATATCCGCATTGCCCTGATACTGCTTGGCAATCTGGTTCAACCGACTAAGCGCAAGCGTTGTATCGTTCGCGCTTGGCGTACCACCAGCTTCGATGATGTTCAGGTTTTCGTACATCGCAGTTATTACTTGCAATGCAGTAACACTGTAATTGTATGTCCCGCTTGTACTCACGCGGCCTCCCGCTTATCTAACTCGCTGCGAATGGCATCCCATACAGCCATTGGCGTTATTGATGCTTGGCATTTGGCTATCCCGCTTTCGCCATCCTGATTGCACTGTTCCCATCTGTAGATTAGCTTGTGACAAGGGTAACATTTCGTATCAACGGGAACCATCGCCTGCGTATTAACCCAATCCCGCGTCAGATTTTCTTCGGTTGAGTGCGACAGGAATACCACCTTTTTCATCGGCTCCATTGCAACCGCACTCATTACGCCCGTTTCCGGCCCAATAACCATATCGCAGTTATACGCCATCGCCATCGTTTCACGGATTGACCATACGCCAGAGCGCCGCAATACCCGCGATTCATTGACCCACGGTGCTTCAATAATCTCTTTTGCAGACTCGTCGCCAACCATGATGACCTTGGCGTGAGGCCATTGCACCATGATTCGGGCAATGATTGAGTCAAATCCGGTAGCCTTGTTATTTACGTCCTCGCCGCCTGACCATATCTTGTGCAGCGCAGAGCCTTTTAGCACCCACATAATCAGCGGATTGGCATTGAATACGCGCTTCTCACGCACTACCCATTTCTTTTCTTCGTCGGTAATCGAAAACCGTGACAGCGGCTTTTTATAAGGCACGCCAGCCAGTTTATGCGTGAACTCAAGGTAGTTGAGATTCATTACCATGTGCCGCGCTTCGGTAGTCCAATTTGCTTGAACACGCTCAGGCATGGCAAGCAATGAGCCTTCTACGGACTCAGACAGGTTGATAAACTTGTCGTACCGTGGGCGCAAGTAATCCCAATAGTCGCCAAGCCACGCATTAGGTACTTGGTCGGTGTCTTGGATAACAAATCGGTCAATCAACGGTTCGTGCTTGATCGCTTCCAGTGCGCGGGGAACGGTGAACAGGGTAATGTGGTATCCCTGCTCTTTCAGCCCAGGCAATATGCTGGAAGTCTGGATTACATCGCCCCAAGCACCATAGCGGATAATCGCACAGGTCTTTTCAGGCTTTGGCTTGTCATGGGAAAATTTGTGAATCGAAGCATTGGCGAATTTTTTGTAGACTTGGAAGAACGAGTATTCCTTACCCTCGTTGCGTTCCTGATTCTCTACCAAATCCCATCCCCCAATTTCCTCCATTGCATCAATAATGTCCTGCGGCAGAAAATCGTGTACATGGTCAGGGTTGCATCCTTCCGTTCCAATGTTCGGGTAAAAGTCCTTGTGCGGGAGATATAAGCACAAATAGCCGCCCAATTTCAGCACTCTCCACCACTCACGCAACGCCTTTTTATAGTCTTTTATATGCTCAAGCGTGTGGCTGGAAAAAACAAAATCCATCGACTGACTGGCAAACATATCCAGCTTGTCGGCATCCGTCCGAATGTCCGGTACGAATTGAATGTTGAATAACTGCGTGTCCTTGTTGTTATCTACCCGCGTAAAGTGCGGGAAAGCCTGTGATGGGCCGCAACCAACGTCTAAACCGCGTCCTTTCGTATAGGGAACTAACTCCCAACGGATTTTGCCCGTTTCGTTTCCCTGATCGTCGGTTGCAGCCCATGTCATGCTTAGATGCTCCCCGTCTTTTCACCGGATTTAACAGCGTCGATAGTACCTTGCTGGCTGTTGGAGTTTTCCTTGTTCAAACCCTGATTCGGGTTCAGGTCAGCCTTCATACGAATGTCCGTAATGGGCATCGAAGGGGGCATCGGGTTCATATCGCTCATGGTTAATCTCCTATCTCTGTTTCGCTGTAATCGTCGCAAGGAATGCCAGGATTGACGTTACGGCGTGCTGCGTTGGGATTGAATTTGTACAACTCCACTTCTGCCGGTGAAGCGCAAATATTTGCCATGCGCTTTGCACCATATTCGGAGCGGAACATTTCCGTGTCATCGGGCAGTACCGGAACTTCCATCTCCGGTTCGCCCATTCTCATTTCACCACGTTTCATTACCGTTCTCCTTAAACGGGGGATTGCTCCCCCATTTGGTTAGGTAGTAATGTCAGCGCCAGGGGTCAGCACAAGTTCCACCGTCACAGCCCACACGCCGGTAGCGTCTGCGCCGTTCTGGATATAAACCTGATCCAGTTTGGTAATGGTCTGATTCGCCGCAGCAATCGCCACGTTAGTACCAACCGCTGCCGCTGCCGTACCCATAACGATAGTGCCGAGAGTCGTGATCGCCGTACCACCAGTTGCAATGCGGCAAAGCGACACAGTGCCGTTACCAGTACCCGTACCAGCCGTAACGGTGTAGACCGTCAGCGACTTGGCAAGCATATTGGTAAAGGCTGCGAAGCGACCATGAACCGCGCTTGCACCGGCTGCGTTGAAGGAAGTGGTCGTCTCACGCACAAGGTACGCGGGATGGTCATACGCCATTGATTGAACTGCCATGATCTTTTCTCCTAATCGTACCGCCTCTCAGTACGATAATTGCTGGACAGAGCGAGAAGGCGCTATGAGTCCGTTATGAACTTGATTAAACCATTAGGCCGCGCTATCCCACATAACTATACGGGCTTGCACAGCATTGCTATGAACAATGCCATACCCTCCAATATAATAGTACGCAATGCCCTTGCTACGCCCGTAGTCAGTTGGAATCTTTGCTCGGATTTCTTCGGGAGTTGCCACACCTTCAACAACGGTGTCCTCACCCATGAAGAATATCCAGTCCGATTTCGCGTTTGACCATGCAACACCGCCAGCGCCCGTCGAAGTAATACCCTTCGTCACGTTCGTCTGTTCGGTATAACGCACGTTCTCATAGCGGCCAATTTCGCCGTTGAAAATCAGGTTAATACCGGCAGCGGTGTACTGGTGCAGCGTTTCAAGATTGTTCTTGAAGGTACGCAGCGTGGTCGGCCATGCGATAGCCATGTAATCATCGCCCACATACGGAGGAATGTTGCGCTCCTTCATGGCATCGACAATCGCTTTGGCGTGCTGGTTGCTGTACGCGATGCTGTTGGTCAGGGTAGCCGTACCGTTCGTGGTGAAGGTAACAGCATCCGAAGCAGTACCACCAGCCGGAACAACACGCAGCGGGGTCAGGTAAAACTGAGCATACGCAGCGCGGTCAAACGTCTTTTTGGCATCGTTCTTCAACGCCTGCATGACGGGCTTACGCACTTCAAATTTGCTCAGGGATTCCAGCTTGCCGCTATACGGAACGCTGTTGCCGTATTCCGTAATGGTCAGCGTGCCTTGCAGGATGGTAAAGTTGGTTTCCGGCATGGTCGAAGTTTCAACCAGCGTACCGCCAGCAGCAGCAACGTCCTGAACAACGTCCCAGGTGTAGGTTTGACCCTTGCTCTTACCGATAGCGTCTTTTAGGTCGGTGAATTGGCGGAAACGCGACATAGGCTGGAGAGCCTCGCGCAGTTCGTCGGACAGGTTCAGCGAATAAAAGAATCCGCCAAGACTGTTTACAGCAAATAGTTGACCAGCCATTGTAAATCTCCTTAATGAGTCGTAGGCATGGATTGACCACGGCTACGTTGCATTTTTGCGATAACATCTTCTCTTGTTGGCGCTTTGACTGGCGCAGCACCCTCTAGCCTTGCGCTTGCAAGACGCGGAGCAGCAGGGGCCGCTGATTTAGCGGCTACCTTTTCCTCGCGGGTCTGTGGCGCAGCAGCAGGGGCGGCTGACGTAGTTTTAGGCCGGTTGAAGTGCGTGCGTAGTTCCTCGCCAATCTGCCTGTACATATCCTTGTACCCGCGAGTGTCACCAGCCTGACGCATCTGATTTTCTTTCATAAAAAACAGAGGTTTCAAGTATGGGTCTGCCAGCAGGTCGGCATATTCGCCTTGAACAAACTGCACGCCTTCTTGGAAAGCGATTTGATCGCGCACAACTTGCGGCAGCTTTTCAGCCATCGCACGTTGCACGCCTTCGTTAGCGGTTGCGCTGTTCGCGTTGCCCTTGAGCAAAGTGATAGCTTGAGCCGCTTGCTCTTTCGTTCCGAACTGAATCATCTCTGCGAGTTGTTCGTCGGAGAGTTGTTGTACAGCAGCAGGAGCGGGAGCAGGGGGAGGGGCAGGACGTGCCTGCGCCTCTTGGAGTAGTCGGGAAGCCAGTTCCAACTTGTAGTCGGCGGCGGTTTCCTTCTGAATGTGCATTTTGCCGCGTTCAATGATTTGAGCGCCTTTGACCTTAATAACCTTGCCATCCACGGTCAGGTCATATTCAGCATCAGGGTCAAATGTGGGCTTTGCGGCCTCAATAGGGGCTGCTGGCGGCGTTTCTGGCGCATCTGCCTCTACGGGGGCGAGAGGCTCGTCCTCGGCCTCTGTAGGCGTTTCTGGCGCATTTTGGGCGGCTACGGGCGCTATATCCCCGTTTTCGTCGGTTGCTTGGATGGTTTCAGCCGCATCTACGTCAGCCTGGGCATTGGAACGGGCGGCAATATCGGCCATTATCTGTGCGCGGGGGTTCAGTTGCGGCGTTGGAGCAAGCGCAATCAGGTCATTTTTTACCTCTGGCGCGGATTCCGCAGCAATGGGTAAAGCGGCTTGCACAGCAGCAGCAACAGGTTTTTGCGGTACAGACAACGTAGCCATTATTGTTCCTCTCTTTCCTCAAGACTAAGTTCGGAGGCTTTGCCACGGATAATCAAATCCCGTAGCCAAACCATAAAGTTTTCAGCACGCCACATCTGATTCTGCAACTCAATAATGCGGTTCTTGCGATACCACGCAGTCTTTTTCAACTTCGAAGCGGCTTCTGCATACTCAATTTGGGCGCATCCAACCAAGTACCGGCCAATGTCAGAATGAAAAAACTCTTTTGCTTCCCGCCCGATACTCGCTTCGACAAAAAGCGTCCTAGATTCAGGGTCAAGCGCAGAAATCATATCCTGCAACTCTTGTCGCTCGTTTATCTCGCGTGGCAGGTCATTTGCGCTCATAAAGCCCTATAAGTGGTCACTTACTCCTAATTTAGCAAAAGCATAGTCTTTTTCTTCTGTTTTGCAACTTTTATGGCTATTTGGGCTTCCTCAAAAGCTATTTCCTGCGCCTTTTCGTAACCCTGAATCAACGCCATCTTTGCCGCCAACTGCTCATTCAACAACTCGGCATACGCGGTCATTATCCGAATTGTGCTTGCCGCAGCACGTTCCAGCACCAATTCGTCTATCTTCCGCGCTACAGCCTGTTCCTCTAGCTGTATTTCCTCAATCTCGTCCGAGAGAATGACGCTTTCCGGTATCGCCTCTGGATCGACTTCCCACCAGTATTTCGGACGCTTGCCGCTGTACCTTAATCCGCCACCACCGCCGCCTGTTACTACCGCAGTCGGCGTACCACTAACATAGACCAAAGTAGCATCTTGACCGCTTATTGCATATGCACCAGCAACACAAGTTAAAACGTAATTAACCTTACCCGCAACATACGTCAGCGTTGCAGCTTGCCCAACGTAGGCATACGCCCCTGCCGCTAAACTCAACTTCCGCGCTACTGTCAGACTTGCCGCTTGCCCCGTATAAACGTAAGCGCCTGTTGCTAGTGCTAACCGCCTTGCTACCGTCAGTGTCGCCGCTTGGCCTGTGTAGACATACGCGCCAGTGGCTAAATCCAGTTTCCTTGCAAGGGTGAGCGTTGCCGCTTGCCCTGTGTACACATACGCGCCAACATCGCAGACCAGCGTGTAATTGACCGCACCACCAGAATCAGGCGCGTCAATCCGCAGCCTTACGCCATTGGTTCCATCTCCTGCGTCTGGTCGTAAATAAACGTCATTTGTCGCCACCTACGCCCCCGGCGTGAAGGTCGTGTTTGTGTTCGTGTTCGGGCTGGTGCCAAATACGTCAGGGCTTCCGGCCTTGTATTCGACAAAGTAGTACGGGCCTTGCTGGTTGGGGTATGCCGTCCAGTTTCCAGAACCGTCCGAGGTCGTTGACGCTACCAGTACATCATTGTCAGTTCTGAATACCTTGACCACGCACGTTCCCAGAGCAACGCCGGTTGCATCACGGCTTACCCCGACAATGCGTCCGTTTTGTGAGCCTAGAACCCTGTCGTTGCTGTTAATGTTGTCAAAGACTGAAAAAGCGTTACGCGCAGGATTGACCGTCGAATTACTGATTGATGCGTCATAAGCACTATTCAACCGGCAAAGATTTACAGCCCGATATTCATAGGTGCTTTTACCGGGTGCAAGCGACCAGTTTTGTTGCCCGCTGCATGGGCAGATTTGTGCAAATTTTACGTTTGTTCTCGCCATTGACGGCGCAGGGACAACATCAAATGCCTTTGTCTGGTTCTTCCACCATTGCCCCTCAACAACAGATCGAACGGGGCCGGTAGCGCAAGGGAAAGCGATGGGCATAATTACACTAATTTAGGACGTCGATCTGGTAATTGTGAACCGTCATGCTGCCAGTTGCCACGGTCTGCGTGAAGAACACATCAAGCGCAGATGCCGCCGTGTTGTCCATACCAGCACCGACTGCTGGTGTTCCGACAGGCACAATTAGCGACCCATTGCTGCCAACCGCAGGCAGGGGCGATCCAATTATCGCCTCTGACTGGATAAAAGACATATGAGGAAAGAATGTGGTAGATGTGCCTGTACCAACAGCACGGCATACCAACGTAGTTTGGAGAAACCAAGGAACAGTAGTCTTTGCTACGATGTTCAGGTTGAGCGCCAATGTGTCAAACACGACAGTCGTTCCCGCCGAGCCCATGCAAATGTCGAATCGTGCCGTGCCTGGAGTAGTCACCGCGCACGATATGCGCCCGCTCATGGTAACCTTGATTGCCCGCCCGATGTAGAAGAAGTTGTTTGGCAGCACGATACGGTTTGCAGTTGGGATGCAGGAGGCACGCGCTGCTGCGGTAAGGGTTGGGCCGTCTGTGGCCCCCATCACTATGGTTTCTTGGGACATATCTTTTCCTTATGTAACTGTGAACGTACCGCCCGAAGCATCGAGCGTCGGGGTGAAAGTGTCGCCGTTAGTGCCGTTGAGAGCCAAAGCAGAGCCGTAATCCCAATAGCCGATACATTGCGTGCGCGTCAGGTTGTACAGAATCACATACTGGAAAGTGAACCCACCGCCAGAAGCCGTCCAAGTTGGTGAGGCAGGCGCAAGCAGAATCAGCTTATAAACGCCAGCCGTTTGTGTCGATGAAGTG
>Ga0114966_10001615_pt1 | contig 20649 bp, 18 predicted proteins | sample M_130207_XF_Meta_FD_87029 | JGI IMG/M metagenome (GOLD analysis project Ga0114966, IMG submission 87029) | Freshwater microbial communities from Lake Montjoie, Canada to study carbon cycling - M_130207_XF_MetaG | ecosystem: Environmental > Aquatic > Freshwater > Lake | place: Lake Montjoie... | reverse complement strand
ATAAGTTAAATTATTATTATTATTACAATTAATAATACTATTATTAGAAGAATTTGTATTTTCTATATTAAATAAATTTATAAAACAAATATTTTTATGTAATAAATTATTTTTTATTGAAGTTAAATCAATATTTAATTCATTATTATGTCTTAAATAATCGGATAACTCTGGAATATTTTTATATAAAATATATTCATTATTATTTATGGATATTTTTTTTTTATTAGTATTTTGAAAGGTATTAATATAATTATTTTCAATAAAATCAAGAATTCTTGGAATTTTTGTATATTTTTTTTCTAAAAATGAAAAACAATTGTTATATAAATTTAATCTTTCTGAATAAGAACCAATATTATTATAAATAATTGGTAAACCAATTTTTAATGCAATAGATAAAGTAAAGGAATAAGTTTCTTCAACAATAGATAAAAATAAAAAATAATCTATATTTCTTTCACTAATTATTTTAAAAATATTTTCATTTTCATATTTGCCTGTTATTAAAACATTTTTATATGTTTTATTTAAATTTGACTCTCCAAATATTATAAATTTATATTTTTCATTATTTTCAAATAATGAAAGTATTTTTTCTAATAATTTTTTTCCTTTATGTTCGTCTATTGCAACTCTTCCTAATAAACCAATATTATAATTTTCTTTTTTTATAGGAAAATCTCTTGTATTTTTATTATAAAAATCAATATCTGGAATATTATTTAAGATTAAATATTTATTTAAATTAGGAATATAGTTTTTAAAATTTATATAACAATTATTACTATTAAAAATTACTTTTTCACAATTATTTAAAAGTAAATTTGACATTTCTATATCGCATATTTTAGGTATAATACTATATTTATTTATATGATGAGGATTACTTGGTAATAATAAATAATAATCATGTATAAATAAAATTTTTTTTATAGAATTATTATTGATTAATAATTTATATATTGGTATATTTATAATATCATTTAATTCTAATAAACTATGAATAAAAACTGGGCTTTCACAATTGTCCAAATAAATATTTAAATCTTTATATTCAATAATTTCATCATTAATAGTTAGAAAAGATTCGTTAATTATTTTTAATATAAAATGATTATAATTATTATATATATTTATTAAATTGGAAATATATATATCAATTCCTCCTCCCTTGTAATGTGATATATGAAATATATTTTTTTTATTATTTTTTTCATAATAAGAAATATTTAATAATGGTTGTTTTAAAAATTTATCTATATTTTTTTTTATATCTTCCTTACTTGAAATTCTATATTCTATTTTTCCATATATATGATAATGTTTCATTAATAAATATTTATCATTTTTAAATAAATGTAAGTCAATGTTAAATAAATTATAAATATTTAAATCAAACGTTGTATATTTATTGTAAAAGTCTTCTTCACAAGATATTCTTTCTTCACTATATCCAATTGAATGATAATGGTTCATTAATAAATATTTATCATTTTTAAATAAATGTAAGTCAGTGTTAAATAAATTATAAATATTTAAATCAAACGTTGAATATTTATTAAAAAATTCTTCTTCACTACCAAATACTTCTTCCTTTGTTAATTTATCAATATAATGTTTAAATAATTCAAAATTCGACAATTTTTCTAATTTTAAATTAAAATAAAATTTTTTATAAAAATTTTCATCAAAATATTTCATTATTATATATTTTTAAAATAAAATTTAAAATATTTCTATATAAAATATTGTAAAAAATAAATAAATTTTCTACCAAACTGTATTTGTATTATGCCACCACATTCCATCTCCTTTTTTAACATTAAATAAGGCTCTAAAAATTTCAGACCTTGATAAAGGAACATTACATCTATATTTATCAAGAGGATGTGGATTTGTTTTTAATTGAGCAGATAAAGCTTTTTGACTTACTAATTGTTTTTGTTGTGCGGCATAATAAATAAAAAAACCTTCAAATGATACACGTTTAATTGGAACTAAATCTTTATTATTATCTTGGAAATCCTTTAAATATTCATCACATATTGCTAATCCAGATATATCAGCTAAATCCTCGCCTACCCCAATGGAAGCATCAAATTTAATACCATCCTTTAAAGCAAATTCTTCATATTGTTTTACTACATCATCTTGAATAGCTTTATATTTTTTCTTATCAGATGGTGTCCACCAATCATATAAATTTCCATCCCATCCATATTGACTACCCATATCATCAAAGCCATGAGACATTTCATGACCAATAGTAAATCCTAAATGTGCTAAATTATATTCAATTCCTCTGTCATCTAAATCTACAAATGGTTTTTGAATATAACCAAGATTTATATAAATTGAGTTTTTAGCTGGTGTATAAGATGCATTTACAATATAAGCTTGTGTTCCAGTCATTTTAACAGGATATTGAGACCAATCTAACATAGGTATATCAATTATTTCTTTTCCATCTAGCTCAATAAATTTTTTATGTCTCCATTCATTTATTTTCATTAAATTATCATAAAGAAGATTTCCATATTTTAAATCAGGGTCTTTCCTTAAATTTTCTGGTTTTCCATAAACAAAATTAAAATGGTCTAATTTTTTTAAAGCATATTTTTTTGTAGAAGGTTCTAACCATGTATTTCGATTTAAAATTTTTCTAAAAACAATTTTTAAATCATTACATAAAACTTTTGTAAAATGAATAGCATTTGGATTTTCATATTTTTTTACATATTCATTTGTCAAAAATGTATTAAATGGAAGTGACATATATAAAGTTGAACTTACAGCATTATTTTTATTTATTGATTTTTGGCCCTTTTCAAATTCACCTTTAAATTTAAAAATAATATCTTCCCAATCCTTTGTAATTCTTACTAACCTTCTTAACAAAATATATATCCAATAGGTTTTCCATTTGGGTGTATTCCAATTTGCAACAAATAAATCTGAACCACATTTTAAATAGTTTAAACTAGTGGTTACAAAATAAGAAGGAGGAGTTTTATATCCTAAATATATTGAGAATTCGTTCCAATTAAATCCATATTTAGAGAGAGATTCATTTGCAGATATTTTATTATACATTTTCTCTTCATCTTTGGTTATATCAATACATCCCATTGCATTAAATATATCTGTTTCTACATCTAATACATCTTGAGGATTTAAATTATTTTTACCTAATAATACATGAAAAACATCCTTTATACATTTTTTATAAGTATTTTTATATTTTTTTTTATATTCTCTATTTTTTCCATCATCGTAATATATACTTAAATCTAATAAGTTAAATTGATGTGGATTAATATAATTACAATAAATTTTTGTATTTTTTTCATCTGGATTTAGTGACCATACAAATGGTGAAGCAAGCGAAAGCATTTCATCCTTATTAAAATATGCTAGTAATTCCCATGGATTATTTTTTTGAATTAATTCTTCTATTTGTTTTATATCCTGTTTAGCTAATTGTTTACTATATGATTTTGGATTCATATCAATGACAGAATTATAATAATTTTTAAGATTTTTAGATAAATTATTATTATTATTTTTTATATATTCTAAAATAATTTGATTTAATTCTATAAATACTCTATCTTGTGCTAAACGAAAATCATCTACTTGTACAATATATTCTTGTTGTTTTTCTAAACTTACCTCTTTTAACCATTGATAATTAATATAATCATAATAATCATTTTCAGGTTTTATACTATTCGGTGAAAAATTACTTAATAATTCTTTTACAAATTCTTTTTTATTTTTATAATGATTTGTTTTATTCTCACTAAATTTTTTCTCAAATGATTTTAAACCAATTGAATTTTTAAATAATTCTATATCTACCTCCGTATTACTATAATTATTTTTTTTTTTATTCCTTTTTGTTTTATTATTTTTTTTTTTATATCTTATTGTTTTGGCCATTATATTATATATAAATATTTGATATTATTTTAATAATTATATATTTTTAATATTCCGAATATGGAACATTATTTCCACCTCTTAAAATTAAATAATTATACTGTTCTCCTGTCATGCAAGCGCAACCACTTCCTGTTGAATATGTATTTGGGCAACATTCTGGTTTGAAAGGAGTATTTGCAAACATTAATAATTCCCCTTTAGGTAATGGAATTGGTTGTGGAGCTCTATCTAAAAATTTTTTTACTGCTGGGTCTAATGGTTGGCCAGGTACTACAGTTAAATTTGGTTTACTCCATTTAGATGTATCAATATTAGAGCTATAAATATCATTAAAATAAGCTGATTCACCATAATTAGTATTTGCACCAGCAAATCCTTCTTTAATACCAGAGGAAGATTGTGTTGGTAAATTAGTTTTATTATCTAGAACTTTTTCATTTAAAGTAGAAATATTATTTCCAGAACCATCAAATCCTTCCATAATACTCATTCGACAACAACTACAAAATAAATGTCCAACTAATATTAAATATATAACTCCAATTAAAATTAGTACCTCTAGATTAAACTTAAATCCAAAAATTGAGATATCCATATTATACATATTTCATAGATAATAATTTTACTTTATTTTTTTCTAAAAATAAATCAATTGCTGCGTTATAATCGTAAAATCTTATATCTTCAATATAAAATTTATTTGTATCAGTTAATAAATGATACAATATATCATGATTTTTTATATTACGCTTATTATTTAAATCTAAAGTTAATGTTGAAGTTAAATTAAAAAGATTATTATTAAAAATTAAATTTGGTCCACCTTCAATTATTACTTCTTTGCCTAAATTATAATTAAATTGTTTATATAATGTTTTCCCATTTATTTTTACCGTTCCATATACCTTATCTCCATTTTCAAGAATATCTCCTATTTCAATATCTTTTATTTTTTTATATTTATTATTTTTTAATTTTATATTAGTTGAACCTTCAAAACCACTATCCAAAAAGAAATGAATATCTTTTAAATTTTCAATTTTTGCAAATTTATTATTTTTTATTTCTCTTATATCATTATCATAAATTTCATCCCAATCTGTAAATATATTATTTTTTATATTAATAATTTTTTTGGATGTATTTAAACAATATAAATAGGGTTTATCATATTTATCACATTCTATTGCATTTGGATGTTTATTTACAGGAATCCATTTATCTTTATAAAAAATTTTATGAGAATCAGATACTAATATACCATCTAAATTATAAATAATTGAACCATTTGTTTCTACTTTTATACATGCTGTTACTTCATTATAATCATTTAATATATCTCCAACATTTATAAGTGAAATTTTCTTTTCTGAACCATCCATCATTTTTAATAAAGTATTTTCATCAAAACACTTTATACTTGGAATAGTTAAACTTGTTTTAACATGTAAAACCTCCAACATAAAAGCTAATATAATAGCCATTGGAATTGCAATTGCAATAAATATTGCTGTTGCCGATATTGCCATACCCCAAGTAAATGGAATTAACCAAAAAACTATTATCATTGCTGCTATTGAAATTAATATAATTATTATAAATTGCGCAATTGCACCCATTAGAGACTTTAATGCATAATAACTTCCTAATAATGTAAATAAACTAGATGTCATTGCACCTTGAACTTTACTTAATAAGTCTTTAAAACTAATAATTATTTGTTGTAAGGGTATAGTAAAATTCATTATACGTCCCATTATTTCTTGTGATACTTCTTGAAACATTGTTCTTACTTTATCAAACATACTTCTAACCATATTAATATCTTCTTTAACCTTTTCGGCCATATTTTTGAACATATTTGCAATAAATGTTAAAGGTTCTACAGACAATCCAGTAATACTTGATAATATACTTTGTATACAAAAATTAAAATTTTGAGAAGTATAATCTATTGCTGATATTCCTTCTGGATGCGTTATAAATCCGGCAAATGGAAGAATATTAGGTTTACATCTTTGATTAACCCAATCATCAATAATTGGTTGAGAATGAATTTTAGCGTAACAATAAGCAATTGATATAAATAAAATTATAGTAATAATTATATATAATATTACACTAGCTCCATATTGGTCAAAATAGTTAAGTTTATCATACATTTTTTTAATATTTTGTAGTCCATTGTTATCCATATATAGTATACTTTTAAAAAAAGAATGCAATAATTACATTTTATTTTTAAGAAAATGGTCTTCCCAATCCCAAAATATTTCATTATTTATAGGAATTTTATGATTACTAGTTATTAAACAACTAAACCAATCTATTTTTAAAGAAGTTAAAGATGCCTTTTCATAATTTTCTACTTTTATAAATTGTTCAGATTTTTTATCAAAAACTAAATGAGAACCTGTAACATATATATCTGATTTTTTATTATCTTGTGATTTAATTATATATAATGGAATAGGTTCTCTCTTATTATCAATTTTTAATATTGATTCTACCATTGCTCCATTTTCTAAAATATCCCCTAAATTTATATCCTTCATTGCAACTCTATTTCCATTTGCAAGATTTAAAATTGTATTTGGATGAAAACATTTTCCCAATGCTCTTACTAATTGTCCAGGAGGTCCATTCCATGTACTATTCATTGTTTTAATACTTCCATCTAAAATATACATAATACTAACCATCATTCCAATAGTTTTTCCAATTAAATCAATTATACCAATAGTTATTTTTTGAAATTCTATTACTAAATTTAAAAATACTCCAAATACTGATTCAATAATACTAGAAAAAAAGGTCCTTATTTTATTAAACATTGCTCTTATACTATTAATTTCAGTCATAAAACTACCAACCATATTTCCAAGAGAATTGGTTATAAATGTTAATGGTTGTAGAAGATAACCCATAAAATTTGTTTGCATAGTTTGAACACAATATACAAAATTTTCTTCTATATTATCTGCTAAAGGCATATATAGCGGATTACATCTATATAAAGGCCAATTTTCTTTTATGTTAGCAACTTGTCTATAATAAAAAACACCCGCTATATAAATTCCAAATGCAAGATTTACATATAAAAAATTAATCCAATTTTTTCCAGATGGCATAACTTATATTATCAATATAAAATTTTTCATACTATTTAGTTTATAAATTAATAAATACTTATTTGTATAATTTATAAAATGAATAGATTTTCAATGCATTTTAATAATAATTTTCCAATTAATAATAATATTCCACAAAATAGTAATCATTATTTTAATAAAAATATGAATTTTTATATATGTAGTATTGGAGGTTGTGGGTCAACTGTAATTTTTAATTATTTATCCTTATTTGGTAATGTTTATCATATCCACGACAGATTCCCTCCCAATAAACTATCTTATATTGGTACAGAAAATACGATTGAAGATATATATAGTGAATGGTTTAATGGAATAGAAATTCCACAGGATAAATTAAAGAATTATAAAGTTATTTTTATTTATAGAAATCCCATTCCAATCATTTTTAGTAGATTTGCCCAAACAAAAGGACCAAATATTAATCATTTAAAACATATTAAATGTGATAATAATGGAAATATAAATATTTATGATGTAATTAGGAGTAAAAGAGACTTGTATAAAATAGAAGAATTTTTTGATAACTATATTATTCCCAAATCTAGAAATTATGATATTTATGCTATTAAATATGAATTATTTTGGGATAATATTGCATTCTTTAATCAAATAATAGGAATACCTAATATAAAAGATTTTTATCCAATTAGACAAGAGAGAGCAAAAAAATATCAATTTATAAATGAATTAAATTTTATTTACCGTTCTTTAAATATAAAAATGAACAGAATGAAATTTATTGAAATTATTAAACCAATTCCAGAAATAGAATTTATACAAAAAGAAAAAGAAAAAGAAGAAGAAGAAAAAGAAGAAGAAGAAAAAGAAGAAGAAGAAAAAGAAAAAGAAGAAATAAATAAAAAAATATAAATTAATTTTATTTTCTAAATTTTCTACTTTTTGTATGTTTGCGACTTTTTTTCTTTCTTCCACCACTCATACATCCCCAATGCCAATTCGGATTGCCACCTCTTCTTCTCTTTGTAATACTTTTTCTTCTCTTTGTACCACCTTTCACAGAAGCAAATTTATCATAAACACTATTTGCATGGATTTGAGTCGATGTTTTTGCATTTATTTGAATTTGGTCATTTGGGTTAGTTCCTGTTCCTCCTTGGGGGGTATATAACATATTGTATTGTGGAACAACAATTTGACTTGAATTTCCTCCATATGATTTTTTTTTTATTTTACCTCCAGCCATTAATTTATTTGCATTTGCTTGGCTTTGGTTTGCATTAATCATTGCCGTATTTGCTGAATCCCGAGGGTTTCCAGAAAGCATTGCCTTTTGTGTAGGATAAATCATTCCAGGAATATTTTCATTTGTTAATGAGGAAGACATTATAATATATATTTATATTTTATTAGTTTAAAAATTAAATACTTAATATATTTAATTTATAAAATGGATGAAAATCAAAAACTTCAACTACAGAATATGATAAAGGTAAATAATGTGGAAGACCAAACTGAATTAATTCGTAATTTAAAACATAGTCAAATATTACGTAAGGAGGTAAATAATATGATAGTAATTATGTCCAAATATAAGGGTGATGATGAAAAAATTTATAATGAATGTATAAATGAATCTAATTTTTTATTTACTTATTATACGGATATATTTAATAAAATTAGAAAAAATGAAATAGATATTAATATTTTTAATAAATTTTTAGATGTATTAAGACAAATTGAAGATGGTGAGTTAGACCAACATGAAGGTTCCTTTACAGTAGGAAACTTGTTAAAAGAATTATATATTGATAGTGCGTTAAAGAAAGCAGAAAAACTAGATGAAATATCCGAAAAACCTATTGAACCAAAAAAGCCAGAAGTTAAAATATCTTGGAAACAATTTAAAAAAATAAATAATAAATAATAAATAATAAAAAATAAATAATAAATAATAAAAAATAAATAATAAAAAATAAATAATAAATTATTATATTAATTAAAGTACAATATGAAAACAAAAAGAAATAAAAATTTTTATAAAAATAAAACTTTAAAAAAATCTCTCTATCCATCCTTAAAAATTTTAAAAATAGGTTATCCTCTTTATGCGTCCAAATCCTATGATGGTGAATCTATTTTAAATTATAATAAAAGTGAAGAATTAAAATATAAGGATAAATGTTTGATGCAAAATTCTAGTTGGTTTGGAGATTTAGATGTTGCTAAAAGTTATAAAACCAAAGAAACAAATCTCTATAGATGGAATGTTATTCATACAACCAAATTATTAAATATAAATTTATTAAATGAAGATTTTATTAAAAATATTTTTAATAATACTAAACTTGAATTAATTCCGACTATTCAATTTAAAGAAGACCAAATTAAAAAAATAAATTATGAAAATCCTTATATAAAATTAAATAATAATGAAAAGGCATTATATGAATTTAATTTTTGTTTTGGATTTATTACAGTTAAAGAACAATATGAATTTATGAAATTTTTAAAATATTTAATTGAAAACAAAATTATAGATATAAAAAGAAGAGATGGGGAAAGTATTTTATCAAAATTAAATATAAAAATTGGATATTATAAAGTAGCTTCTTTATTAGGTAAAAAAGAAAAATTAAATAGATTAAGTTTTTATGATTTTGATAAACATGCAATTATGAATTTATGTAAAATAGTAAAAAATAATAAATATAAAATTGCAGGAGTTTATCAAAAAAATGATACCAGTTTTTGGTTTCCAGATTTTATCCTTTATAAAATGAATATACAGGAATATATTTTATTTAATCCTCAAGATAATTTAGAATATGACTCATCCTTCCATTATAATTAAAATTTTTTTTTTGTAGACATTTTTATAAAAAATTTTAATTATAATGAAAGGATTTATATAATTTAAAAATTACATAAATATATCTCTTTTTATTTATGTAATTATGGTTAAAAAATATTCTACTACTATTTCTTTAGTAATAGTTGAATCTCCAGCTAAATGTAAAAAAATAGAAGAATTTTTAGGTCCTGGATATAAATGTGTTGCGTCTTACGGTCATTTACGAAATATAGTTTCGCTTAAAAATATCGATATTGAAAATAATTTTAATCCAACTTATACTCTCATTGATGAAGCAATCAAGAAAAAACAGATAGCATATTTAAGAAAAGAAATAAAAAATGCGAATGAAGTGATTATTGCTAGTGATGCTGACCGAGAAGGTGAAATGATTGGATTTTCTATAATAGAATTATTTAATCTTCCAATTAATACAAAACGTATTATATTTAATGAAATTACAGAAACTGCTATTCAACAAGCAATTAAAAATCCAATAACGATAGATATAAATTTAGTTCATGCTCAACAATCTCGTCAAATTTTAGATATATTGGTTGGATTTAAAATAACTCCTATGCTTTGGAAATTTATTGCTTCACCTAAAGGGAAAGAAAATGTATTAAGTGCTGGACGTTGTCAAACTCCTGCATTAAGACTTATTTATGATAATGAACAAGAAATAAAGAGTTCTCTAGAAAAAAAAGTATATAATACAATAGGATACTTTACAAATTTGAATTTAGCATTTGAATTAAATAAACAATATGAATCTGAAGATGAAATGACATATTTTTTAAATGGAAGTATAGATTTCTCTCATATTTTTACATGTTCTCCACCATTAAAGGTTTTAAAGAAAGCCCCTGAACCATTTACTACATCTAGAATTCAACAAGTAGCTAGTAATGAACTTCATTATTCACCAAAAGAAACAATGCAAATTTGCCAAAAATTATATGAAGGAGGATTTATTACATATATGAGAACAGATTCCAAGTCTTATAGTAATGAGTTTTTAGAAACAGTTAAAAAATATATCATGAGAACATATAATGAGGGCGAAAAATATTTCGGTATAAATATAAATACTATAGATTTAACTGTAGGAAAAGAAACAATTATAAATAAGAAAAAAACGAAAAAAACAGATAAAGATAAAGATAATGATAATGATAAAGATAAATTTTATCAAGAAGCTCATGAAGCTATTAGACCTACTAATATATCTCTCCAAGACCTTCCAGAAAGTATGAATTCTAAAGAAAAAAGATTATATAAACTTATTTGGGAAAATACATTAGAAAGTTGTATGGTATCTGCATCTTATTATTCTATTACTGCAAATATTTCATCTTTTCAAAATTATAAATTTTCTTATATTAGTGAATTAATAGATTTCCCAGGTTGGAAAATAGTAACCAAAAAATATGAAAATGAAAATAAAGAATATTCTTATTTACAAAAAATGAAACAAAATTCAATTATTTCTTATAAAAAAATTTATTCAAAATTATCGTTAAAAGGTATAAAACAACATTATTCAGAAGCAAGATTAGTACAGCTTTTAGAAGAAAAAGGAATTGGCCGACCATCTACCTTTTCTTCTCTCGTCGACAAAATACAGGAACGAGGATATGTAAAAAAAGAAAACATAAAAGGAAAAGAAATAATATGTAAAGATTATGAAATAGAAAATAATGAAATTTATGAAATTGAAACAAAGAGAGAATTTGGTAATGAAAAAAATAAACTTGTTTTACAACCATTAGGTACTATTGTTATGGAATTTATTCTAAAAAATTTTAATGAGTTATTTGATTATTCCTATACAAGTTCCATGGAAGAAACTTTAGATAAAATTGCACAAGGGGACAAAATATGGTTTGAATTATGTAATTCATGTAATAAACAAATTGATTTATTAATAGAAGGTTTAAAAGATGAAACCAAATTTGAAATAAAAATAGATGAAAATAATACTTATATGGTAGGAAAATATGGTCCTGTAATTAAATGTATAAAGGAAATTGATGGAAAAGGGCAAATTGAATTTAAATCTATACGTAAGGATATTAATATACAATTAATTGAAAATGGTAATGTTAATATAGATGATGTAATTGATAAAAATAAAAATAGTAAAAGCCAATATATATTGGGTAAATATAACGGAAAAGATGTAGTATTAAGAAAAGGTAAATTTGGTCTTTATATTTCATGGGGTGAAAATTCTAAAACATTAAAAGAATTAGGAAATAGACCAATAGAAAATATTACCTTTGAAGAAGTTAAAAAATATTTAGATGAAGGAAGTAATATAATTAGAGAGATATCTACCAATTTGTCTATAAGAAAAGGTCCTAAAGGAGATTATATATTTTATAAAAATGCTAAAATGAAAAAACCATCTTTTTATGAAATAAAATCTTTTAATATAGAATTAAAGGAAGATTATAAATTTTGTAATATAGATATTTTAAAATCATGGATAGAAGATAAATACAATTTACATATATAATTATTTTTAAATTCCCGAGAATTGAGGATAAATTTGTATATTGCTTTTTCGTAATATTTGAGCATCTTGAAGTGTAAATTCCATTGTAAAAGAATAATTATATACTCCAAAATCAACTAATGCTCCATTATGATATCTTAATTTAAATTTTAATCTTCTAATTCTATCTGCTGCAGGATAATAATATTTATATGCAGGAGCTTCAATATCATACCATTGTGCAAGTGGTGTTGTAAGAATACCTATTTTTGCAAATGCAGAATTAACTCTACTATTAGTAGAATTAGTAGTATTCGTAAAATTACTAAAATTATAAGGTGACGTTTCATCAATGGAATTTTGTCCCTCTAATTCCATATAAAAATAGGATGGTCCCATAAAATTAATTTTATAATTAGCTTCAACCCAATAAACTTCCGAACCAGGTAAATTTGAATTAGGTAATAACCAAAAACCTGCATCACCAGGAGTGACGTCTCCATAAAAAAATCTTGGAGTTACTATACCATTATATAATCCATAATTAGATGGAGGGGAATCTTTTAATGTAGAACCAGATAATGAAACAGAATTGCATCTATTTAAGCCTAAATTAGAAGGTAATCCCCAATTACTAAAATCAGGTAATTGTGATTTAATTCCACAATATAAATTATTTACTATATTACTATTTTGGAATTGTGTTTCATTCGTTAAAATAAATCCATCACTTCTATTACCAAACCATATTTTTTGTCCAACATTATTATAAACAATAATAAAATTATTATATCCATTATTCTCTCTTAATTGATTTAAAGTCTGTAAGTATTGTTGTTGTTGTTCTGGAGTTAAAGTTTTATTATTAGATTGTTGAGAAAAATATAATTCTAATTTATAGGTAACTGCACTATTAAATTTATTTGTTAATTCTGTTGTCATTTGAAGTGGATTATAAAATCCCTCTTCAATAGTAATTTCATATTCATTATTTTGATTATAAAATAAATATTCAAAAATATGTTGAGTAAAAATATCAGGAACATTATTTATATTGGGATTATAAGGATTATTGATTAAAAAAGTCATTACAATATTTGAATTTAATTTAGAAAAAGTATTATAATTTGCAGGAAATGTCCAATCAATTAATCGTAAAGCAGAAACATTCACAATATCTTCTGGTAATTCTATTTCAAATTCAGAAGAATTAGGGTATTTTATCATATCTCTATCTTCTGAATGAATGGAAACATATTTTTTGTAATAAATATATTCATTTGTATTTTGAATTAAAGGATGACTAGTATTTACATTATAATTAATTGTATCACTTAATGGAGCTTTATCAGATGATTTTTGATAAATTGACATTATTATTATTATTATATATAAGAATAAATTTTTAAATATAGAAATATTTAAATATTTAAATAATAAAATTAAATAATAAATTAAATATAAATTAAATATAAATTAAATATAAATTAAATATAAATTAAATATAAATTAAATATAAATTAAATATAAATTAAATATAAATTAAATATAAAACAAATTTTTATAATAAATATATATTTATAATAAATATATGTCATTATTAGGTACGATTGCAAATTATGGTGGTAAACAACCAGCTCAACAATCTTATATAAAACAATTTGTAATTTCTGGTTCTAATGCTGAAGCAGGGTGGATATATAAAAATTTAAATAATGGTTTAACTGTTCAAACTCCTGTAAATAATAAAATACCCGTTTTTATTGCAAATGATTTATATGTAACAGGTTCTATATATAATTCTTCGGATTTAAAATTAAAAAACGATATTAAAACAATAAATTTAGATAAAACAAAAGAATTATTTAATTTAAATCCAGTTACATTTAGTTTTAAATCAGATTTACAAAAAAAAATACATTTTGGATTTATTGCACAAGAAATAGAAAAAATATATCCAGAATTAGTTGGAAATAATAATTTAGGTTATAAATCAATTAATTATACAGAAATGATTCCATTACTTTTGGCTAAAATGAAAATAATGCAAAATGAAATTGATGAATTAAAAACTAAAATTAACAATAATCCCCAGGATATATAAATAAAATATTATTCTACGATTATATAAATGAAAGATTGGTATTCTGCAGTATATAAAGGTTTAATAATAGCAGGATTTATATCATTTATTATAGGTTTTTTTAGTGAAGGAAAAGTTTCATTAGGTGCCAATATTTCTGGTTATAGCGTTTTAATTTTAGGTATTATGATGATTTTAATTATTTTATTTAATAATATTTTAAGAGTTACAGAAGGGCAGAGTACCTTTAATATAATATATGCAATTTTATTTTCTTCTGGTCCTTTTTTGTTAATGTTAGGAGTGATTGGATTTATTTTATATTTAATGATAATCAATAAAGATAGAATTATTGATAAACATATTTCTTCTAATTATTATTCATTTAGTAATATATTTATAATTTTATTACTAATTCAATTATATATTGTATATAATAATATTTCAAATGAAAAATTTGCTTCTACAGGAAAAATGTCTAAAGTTACAACATGTATTATTTATTTATTGGGAGTTTTAGATGCAATTTGTTCTATTATTATTTATACAATTTTAACCTATTTTAAAACGGATGGATTTAAAAATATTTATTAATTTGTGAAAAGGTCTAATTAATTAATTTTTATAAATTTATAAGTTAAACCATAATTATATTGTGTTTCCCATATACCAGAAATTTTTAATATAAATGGACATATAGATTTATTTCCAACATCATTAAAAATTTTTATATTTCCATTTTTTATTTGTTCATAAATTTTAAATTGTGGAATTTTATTTGAAATTTCGCATTTTTTAAGAAGGTCTTCTTCAATTATTTTAAGATTATCAATTATATCTTTATGTAAAGATGCAGTAAATAAACATCTAAATTTTGTATAATATTTTTCGCATATAATATCATTAAATATTATTAGTAAATATATACCATTTAAGACAAAAGTGTGTGTAGAATAAATAATTCTTATAAAATTTCCATCATTCATTATATTATTTTTAATTGGCTCACAAAAAAATACATTATTTACATCATATTGGTCTAATCTTTTAACAATATTCATTTAAACTAATATAATAATAAATATTGTTTTTAAGTTATAAATTTAATACCATAATAAAATTACTATATCATTTTACTTTTAAAAAATTAAATATTTTTTGTTTATAATTTAAATAAAGAATATTTATTATTAATAGAAATGAAATTTTATGAAACCCATTTTGAAGAATATATAAATGGAAATAATAGAGAAAATTTACATCCAAAATTAGATAAAATATACAAAAAATTTCCTTCCACCTTACATGAATTAAAAAATTTAATTTTTTTTGGACCAAATGGTACAGGAAAATATACTCAAATGTTAAAATCTATAAAAAAATATAGTTCAACGGACCTTAAATATGAAAAAAAAATTAGTTTAACTTTTAATAAACAACAATATTTTTTTAAAATTAGTGATATACATTATGAGGTAGATATGTCTTTATTAGGCTGCAATTCCAAACTTCTTTGGCATGAAATATATTTACAAATAATTGATATAATTTCCGCCAAAACAGAAAAATCAGGGATAATCGTTTGTAAATATTTTCATGAAATTCATAGCGAACTATTAGAAAACTTTTATAGTTATATGCAACAAAATAGTTCTATATCTATTGATTTAAAATTTATTATTATTACAGAAGAAATTAGTTTTATTCCAGATAATATTTTAAATTGTTGTGAAATTATTAATATTAGTAGACCAACAAAGTCATCTTATATAAAATGTATAAAAAATAAATTACCTTCTAAATTGAAACCGGAAAATATTACAAATATTAAGGTATTACATTTTTATAATGAAGATTTAATGCTACAATATAAAATTATATGTAATAAAATAATTTATAATTTAATAAATGTAAATGAAATTCAATTTTTAAAATTTAGGGATACATTATATGATATTTTTATTTATAATTTAGATATTAGTGATTGTATTTGGTATATAATTTCTACCCTTATTGAACAAAAAAAAATACAAAAAGCTAACTTATCATCTATTCTATTAAAAACGTACTGTTTTTTTCAATATTATAATAATAATTATAGACCAATATATCATGTAGAAAATTATTTACTTGGTATATGTAAAATTATTCATAATTTTTAATGACTCCATGGCCATCTTCCTCTACTAGGATTAATATAATTTCTATTATAAAAACTATAATTTCTTAAATATGAGGTAATAGGATGAACAATAGCATTGTTGGCTTGCGCAGCAAAAAAGAAATTGGATTTAAAATTTTTGGGAACTCCACGAGAATAAGTAATAGCGCTTGTATGAATTGCCATTTATATATTTAATAAACATAAATATATTTACAAAAAATTTAATTACTTAAAGTTTAAGTTCATATAAAATTTATGAATCTCAAAGATGCATTGGAAATATTAGAAATTAATTTTAATGAAATAAATTATAATAATTTAAATATTGAAATCTTAAAAAAACAATATCGAAAACTTGCTTTAAAAAATCATCCTGATAAAAATGGAAACACTGAAAAATCTAAACAAAATTTTCAAGAATTAAACGAAGCTTATCATTTTTTAAAGAGAGAAATTAAATATTTAAATCGTTACTCATTCAACCATGAGAATATTAGCGAAGAAGAGGAAGATAAAGAAGAGGGACCAAACTCGTTTATATATATGGAAATACTTAAAAATTTCATGAAAAATATTTTTCAAGAAAAATATAATGATTTTTTATCTCAAATTGTAAATGATATTATAAATACAGGTAAAAAAATATCTATTCAATTATTTGATAATTTAGATAAAGAAACAGCATTAAATATTTATAATTTTCTTTCTACTAATCGTTCTACTCTTCATTTAAGTCAAGATATTTTAATAAACATTCGAGAGATAGTAGAAAAAAAATATGATAATGTAGAAATTTATAAATTAAATCCTAATATTAATGATTTATTAAATAATAATGTATATAAATTATTTATTAATAATCAATTATTAATTGTTCCATTATGGCATAATGAATGTTATTTTGACTTATCAAATTGTGAAATTATGGTAATTTGTGAACCAGAATTACCAAAAAATATTTCAATTGATGATGAGAATAATATTCATATTGAGTCTATATTAAATATAAATGAGGAATTATTAAATAATATAAAAAATAATAATAATTTAAAAATTTATATTGGAACAAAAGAATTGAATATACCTTTATCCCAACTCTATTTAAAATCAGAACAAAATTTTAGAATAGAAAATGAAGGATTATCAAAAATAAAAAAAGATATTTATGATATATCAGAAAAAACAGATATCATTGTAAAAATTAAAATAGAATAAAAATTATTTACATATTTATATTTTTTTTAATTTTTTTTAATTTTAATTTTATTAACCATATTTAATTTTAATTTTTTTTATTTGAATTCCACAAGAATATAGAAGTTGTTAATAAAATAGTAAAAGAAGATAATAAAAAAAAATTCAACATAAAAAGCATATTATTTTTATATTCAACCTTATTCCAAAAGTATTGAATCATTAAAACAATAATGGTTGAAAAAAAGATATTTAATATATAATGATTAGTATTTTCAACATCTATTTCAGAATAATTTTTAGTTTCAAATAAAATATCTAATATATCTGGTCCAAAATTAGTTTGAATAAATTCATGATGTAATTTATGAACATTATTTATATGAAAAATAGAATAATTAATATTATGTACAGAAGAGTAAAATAAAATAAAGAAAATTAATATCCAGGGATTAAGAAAAATGGTTCCAAATAAATAATAGAGAGGTAAAAAAATTCCTACAGCAGTTAATTCTAATAAAATCTGAATAAAATGAGAAAAAAAATTATTATTTTCATGATGATAAATATGAATAATAGTAAAAATATTATTAACCTTGTGGGCATTTTTATGTTCAATATAAGACATATATAAAATTATAAAAAAAGTGACTATTCCTAAAAAAAAGTTTTCATAGGATAAAATAAAAACAGAAAAAAGCAGACAAAGATAAGAAAGATAATTTTCTTTAAGAGAATTTTCAAAAGAAATATTTTTATTATTTTTTATTATTTTATTTTTATCTATTTTATCTATTTCATCTATTTTATCTATTTTATCTGTTTTATCTGTTTTATCTATTTCATCTATTTTATCTATTTCATCTATTTTATCTATTTTATCTATTTTATCTATTTCATCTATATTTTTATTACTTGACATATAATTTATTAATAAAAATAAATATAAATAATTACAAATTTTTATATAGATATTTTTTATTTATATAGTTTCATTGAATCTAATAATTGAATATTAAATGTTTTTAATAAAATAATTATTAAACATTTACAAGCAACTAAAAGCCAAACATTAATTAATAATTCAATTTGATGTTCATAAAAATGATTACATTTATAAAAAATCCCCATATTTTTTAATATTTTTTTTCTCTCTTCACATGAGGATTTTTTTAAATATTTTTTTTTTAAAATGGTAAGAGGACATTGATGTAGGACAACAATTGATAATGCATCTAGACTTATAATGAATAATATAATTGCTAAATAAAATAAATTTGTGTTAAAAATTATTATAAATGCTATAATAAAAATAAATAAATCATGAATAAAATTATAAGGAATAAAATTTTTATTTTTTAAATTTAATTTATTATAAATAAAATGCATACATTTTCTAATAATATTATTATTTAAATCATTTATTAATTTTTTTTGATTATCTTTTTTCATAATAATTTAAATAAACTTTATATAAAATTAAAAAATATTTAGCTAATTTATAAAATGAGTTCTTTTACATATTCAGGAATAGTATATAATATACTTTCTGAAATTACCGTTGAAGTTGGAAATAACCAAAGCGTTACTAGAGATATTTCCATACCATCTATGGTTGTTAATGGTGCTAATAGTTACGATGTAGTAAGTTTAGCAATTAATTCCTTTAGAAATAATTCAACTATAACTTCAATTACTTTGCCAGCAACATTAACATCAATATGTAGTAGTTCGACTAATTCAAATTACCCTTTTTTTAATTGTTCTAATTTAACAAGTATAGATTTATCAGCCTGTATTCTTTTAACTTCTATTGAAAATTATACATTTCGTAATTGTACTAGATTATCAACAATTTCATTTCCATCTTCACTAACTTCTATTGGAAATTATACATTTCGTTATTGTTCTAGTTTATCGACCATTTCATTTCCATCTTCACTAACTTTTATTGGGAATTATACATTTAATAATTGTACTAGTTTATCAACAATTTCATTACCATCTTCACTAACTTCTATTGGAGATAATACATTTAGTAATTGTACTAGTTTATCGACAATTTCATTTCCATCTTCACTAACTTCTATTGGATTGGCTACATTTAGTAATTGTACTAGATTATCAACAATTTCATTTCCATCTTCACTAACTTCTATTGGAAATTCTACATTTGCAAGTTGTAATAGTTTATCAACAATTTCATTTCCATCTTCACTAACTTCTATTGGAAGTTTTACATTTTATATTTGTACTAGTTTAGATAATGTAACTTTTAATGGATTATCAATTCCATCCATTGGACCAAATTGTTTCTTAAATATTAAATCTCCATCCACCGCTTATTATCAATATGGTACAACAAATGCATCTGACTTAACAAATTCTGGTTATTTTAACTATTATGTAATTGAGAATGAACCATATCCATGTTTTAAAATAGGAACAAAAATTTTAACAGAAAAAGGTTATATTCCTATTGAAAATTTAAGAAAAGGAGACCTTATTAAAACTTTAAAAAATAATTATTTACCTATTTATATGATTGGAAAAAGAAATATAAAACATTCTGCATGTAAGGAAAGAATAAAAGACCAATTATATAAATGTACCAATGAAAATTATCCAGAAATTTTGGAACCACTAGTTATCACAGGATGTCATTGTATATTAGTAGATAATTTTAAAAGTGAAGAAGAAAAAGAAAAAGTAATTGAAGTAAATGGAGATACATTTGTTACTGATAATAAATATCGTTTGCCTGCATGTGCTGATAATCGTGCATCCGTTTAT
>Ga0114966_10001614_pt1 | contig 20652 bp, 17 predicted proteins | sample M_130207_XF_Meta_FD_87029 | JGI IMG/M metagenome (GOLD analysis project Ga0114966, IMG submission 87029) | Freshwater microbial communities from Lake Montjoie, Canada to study carbon cycling - M_130207_XF_MetaG | ecosystem: Environmental > Aquatic > Freshwater > Lake | place: Lake Montjoie... | reverse complement strand
CTGTCGCGTCGTCTCATCCGCCAACCACACGTGAGGCAGATAGCCCACACGCAACAGGTTCGCCAAGTGCCAAGCGTCCGTGTGATCCGTCTTGTCGGGACCTTGCTTCATCCGATTCACGCCACTCGGATGAGCCATCCGCACGGTCCACTCGGTCATCTCCGCCAGCGCCGTCGCAAAGTCCGCCGCCCCGCAACACGCCTCGATCGACACGGCCTGAACCAGCCCGCCATTCACCCGCACCAAGTCCACCACCGCCGCCGGATCGTTGGCCACATTGCGGTTCACCAACACCTCCCCCGCCTCATCCATCACGCACACCCGAACGTCTCACTGTGATAGTCCAACCCCACGTAAACCGGTACGATCCCCATCGCTATTGCTCCTGAAACGGTGTTATGAAATTCGAACGTCAATAACATCTTCTCGAGCAACAGTTTTTTCATCCCCATCTGCTTCGGAGTCTTCGGAGAAGCAGTGCCGATGCGCGGGCGACCTCTCGAAGAGCACTGCTTCTCCGAGGACTCCGTAGCAGTGGCATAACTGACCCCAGAACGGACTGATCCAGCGTCCACTGTCAGAACTCGGCGCTCTTGGGGGTTCTTGGGAATGGGATGCAGTCGCGGATGTTGGTCATGCCGGTGACGAGTTGCACCGTCCGTTCGAGGCCGAGGCCGAAGCCGCTGTGCGGGACCGTGCCGTACTGGCGGAGTTCGAGGTACCACCAATAGTCTTCGGGGTTCAGGCCGCATTCTTGCATGCGGTCAATCAGGACGGAGTGCCGTTCCTCGCGCTGGCTGCCGCCGATGATCTCGCCGATACGCGGGACGAGGACGTCCATCGCGCGGACCGTTTTGCCGTCCTCGTTGCAGCGCATGTAGAACGATTTGATCTCGCGTGGGTAGTCGGTCAGGATCACCGGCTGCTGGAAGTGCTGCTCGGTCAGGAAGCGTTCGTGCTCGGACTGCAGGTCCTTGCCCCAACTGATCGGGTACTCGAACGGATGCCCGGACTTTTCGAGGATGCCGACCGCCTCGGTGTACGTCAGGCGGATGAAGTCGTGCTCGACAATGTTCTGGAGTGAGGCGAGCAGCGTCGGCTCGATCCGCTCGTTGAAGAACGCGAGGTCGTCGTGGCAGCGGTCCATCACGTCCTTCACGATCGAGCGGACGAAGGACTCGGCCAGGTCCATATTGTCTTCGAGTTCGTAGAAGGGCATCTCGGGCTCGATCATCCAGAACTCGGCGAGGTGCCGCGTGGTGTTCGAGTTCTCGGCGCGAAACGTCGGGCCGAACGTGTACACGTCGCCGACGGCCGTCGCGTAGATCTCCCCTTCGAGCTGGCCGCTGACCGTCAGCCCCGCCTTCTTGCCGAAGAAGTCGTGGCTGTAGTCGAGCGGTCCTTTCGCCTGTTGCAGCTTGGCGAGATCGAGCGTCGTCACCTGAAACTGCTGCCCGGCTCCTTCACAGTCGCTGGTGGTGATGATCGGCGTCTGAACGTAGAGGAATCCTCGCGCCTGAAAGAAACCGTGGATCGCCGCACAGAGGGCGTTCCGCACGCGAGCGATCGCGCCGAAGGTATTGGTTCGCGGGCGGAGATGGGCCTTCTCGCGAAGGAACTCCATCGAGTGGCCCTTCTTTTGGAGCGGGTACGTCGCCGGATCGGCCGTTCCCAAAACCTTCAGGCTCCGCGCGTGAACCTCGACCCGCTGGCCCTTGCCGAGAGATTCTTTGACCTCGCCGATGATGGCGACGCTCGCGCCGGTGTGGATCTGCTTGATGAGCGATCCGTAGTCGGGGACGTTCGCATCGACCACGATCTGCACGTTGGCGAGGCAACTGCCGTCGTTGACTTCGAGGAACGCGAAGTCCTGCTTGGACTCGCGTTTCGTGCGGACCCAGCCTCGCACATCAACGGTTGTTCCGGGCTGAACCTCACGAAGAATTTGAACGACTTTGGTGCGCGGCATGATGGGTTCGATCCGTCGAAGGAAGGCGGGACGTTAGAGCCAGTGGGCCGGAGTTTCCTTGCTCATTCAACAACATGCAAACGAAAACGGCCCTCGGATAAATCCGAGGGCCGCTGTTCGTTGTAGCAGTCCAGTCCGTGTGGTCTGGGTTTTCAATTCACTTCAGCCAGAAGGCTCTGTCTTAGCGATCAGTCCAAGAGACCGAGCAGCGTGGACAGGTGGCCCCTACGGCTGTTGGAAGCCTTCTTCTCTTCTGGTGGAACCGGAGCCGGAGCGGCTGGTTCGTGAGCTGGCATCATCGCTGGAGCGGCTGGAGCACAGCCACTGTTACAGCCGGTGCTGTTGCAAGCCGTCGTGCAACCGTTGTTGCAGCAACCCTTGACCACTTCGTAGCCGCACAGGCGGAGAGCCTGTTCGGACTGACGAACAACACCCTTATCGCAATCACCCAAGGCACAGGTCAGAGCGGCAACCACTTCTGGGCAGCAGCAGCAGTTCTTGCGAACTTGATCGCCGATTTCATCGGCGGCTTCAGTACGGACCCGATGATCGGCATCATTCAGGGCATAGACGAACGCGGTCATGATTTCCGGGTTGCAGATGCAGTCATACCGGTTGCCGAGCTTGCGGATCGCAGCACGACGCTGACGAGCGTAGCAAGCAGTCTGCGATTCGTAGATCAACTGAGCGATCTCGCAGGGATTGGCATTGCAGCACTTGGTTGCACAAGGAGCGGCACAGCTTGCAGCGGCTGGACCACAGTTGGTGGCGGGAGCCGCACACGCTGGGGCACAGGTCGATGCACAGGACGAACCGCAGCACTTCTTACCGAACAGGCCACGGAGGCCGGTCAGGCAGCTCTTCGAACCACAGCTGCTGGTTGCACAGCAGTTCGAAGCAGGAGCGGCACAGGCTGGGGCACAAGCGGCTGCGGGAGCAGCACAGCCTGGAGCACAGCCGTTACCGGCACCGGGTCCGCAGTTGGCAGCGGGAGCTGCACAAGCGGGAGCACAATTCGCGGCTGGGCCACAGTTGGCAGCAGGAGCTGCACAAGCTGGAGCACAGTTGGCAGCAGGAGCTGCACAAGCGGGAGCGCAGTTGGCGGCGGGAGCCGCACAAGCCGGAGCACAACCGTTGCCACCGGCACCGTTACCGCAACGATTCGCTGGCGCACAGCAACTGGCCGGAGCACAGCAGCTATCGCAGCAAGGCGGCTTGATGTCCGAGCAACGTCGTTGATACGTGTGGACCGTCGGGCAGCAAGGCTTGACGATCACGGGTTTGCAACACGCAGGAGCAGCACAGGAGGCGCTGCAGTTCGCTTTTGCGGACCCGCAACCTCCTTTGTGTCCATGAAACAGCCCGGCGTCAGCCAAGCTGGCCATGCCCATCGCGGCGAGCATAGCACCAGTCATCTTGATCCATCGCATAGAACTCAAACTCCTTCCCTTGGGAAATCTCGAACCTGGGTCGTCCAGACCCATGGAACGCAGGCAATCGGTCAGCCGAGGAATTCCAGGCAGCTGTTGTTCGCCGCCTGCGACGCGCGTCGCAGTTCAAGCGGCTGTTGCCGATACCCCGTTCCGGTCGCTACGACCGTCAAACGTACGTCCGTCCACAGACAGTTCCAGCCAGTAACATCGCAGTCACCGCAACCCCCTTCACGGATCGTTTTGCGATCACAGTGGGTGCCGTGCGACAGTTACTTCGGCAGGACTAAGACTATGAATCGGCGCGACAGGCACGACGCCTTGAATCTCTCAAACCGTTATTTCGTAACAGGCTTACGTCGTTTTGTGTCGCGAGTTGTCCGCTGGTGACGCCTAGTCAAGCTGCATCTGACTTTGACGCCACGCCAGTGGGCGTTCACGCCAAAAACAGATCACTCTGGGAAGACTGCATGTGGCGAGGAGGTTCGTGGGCGACTGATTTGGTCGTGCCGAACGATCCTGCTGTGACGCCTTGTGGCGAAGACGATCCGTGTTGGGAATGGATTGTTCGGATGCTTCCGGCGATCCGCACCACAACGGGCTGCGCGAGAAACTCAACGCAACATGCAAGGTCACTGTAATCGGACCTGCGGAAGCGGTCACATCGGAAAGATCGCGCGAGATTGAGCCGATCATCCCGGTCGTGGCACCCTTCAATAGGGCGCGATCCAAGCCACCTGAGACTCGGGACGTCAGCGAACTCCGAGTCTGGCCCGTGCTGATGAGCGTTGGTGCAGGAGTTCCTCAGCGGCGCGCGTCGATCAGTTCAAGCAGGTACTTCCCATAGCCGCTGTTCTTGAGCGGCTCGGCCAGACGGCGCAACTGGTCGGTGTTGATGTGGCCCATGCGCCAAGCGATCTCTTCCGGGCAGGCAACCTTCAATCCTTGTCGCGCTTCGAGAACGCTGACGAACGTGGCCGCTTCCAGCAGAGAATCGTGCGTTCCCGTGTCGAGCCATGCCGTACCACGCCCGAGAACTTCAACGCTCAGCAATCCGCGACGAAGGTACTCCCGATTCACGTCGGTGATTTCGAGTTCACCGCGCGGCGAGGGCTTGAGATTGCGAGCGATCTCCGCCGCCTGACCGTCATAGAAGTAGAGACCCGTGACGGCGAAGTTCGATCGCGGCTGTAGCGGCTTCTCTTCGATCTCAATCGGCCGCCCACTCTCATCCAAAACGATGACGCCATAGCGTTGAGGATCGCGCACGTGGTAGGCGAAGACCGTCGCACCGGTCTCGTTCGCCGAAATGGCCTGCATCGATTCCGCCATGCCGTCGCCATAGAAGATGTTGTCACCGAGAACCAAGCAGGCCGGTTCTCCCGCCAGAAATGTCTCACCGATGATCAGGGCTTGAGCGATCCCTTTTGGCTCGGGTTGTTCGGCATACTCGAACCGCAGCCCCCAATCAGAACCGTCACCCAGGAGTCGCCGGTACAGTGGCAGATCGTGGGGCGTGCTGATGACCAGAATCTCGCGAATCCCGGCGAGCATGATCGTCGAGAGCGGGTAGTAAACCATCGGCTTGTCGTAAACCGGCAGCAGTTGTTTGCTGATGACTTTCGTCGCCGGATGCAACCGCGTCCCCGAACCACCGACGAGAAGAATGCCTCTGCGCGTTGCCATGTCTGCACTTTCTCAACCTGCAGGATGGGCGCTGCTGCCCGTCCGGATTTGGTGTTGAAGAGCGGACGGGCAGCAGTGCCCATCCTCCAGTCGTCACGCGCGAGCCAACTCGGCGCGATAGTACTCAACGGTTCGAGCCAGTCCCGTTCGCAGGTCGATCTCGGGCGACCAGCCGAGGATCGTCTGGGCTTTGGTGATATCGGGGCAGCGCTGCTTGGGGTCGTCTTGCGGCAGCGGCACATGCTCGATGGTGGACTTCGATTCCGGGATCGCCTTCAACACCTCTTGAGCCAGTTGCAGCATCGTGTATTCGCCAGGGTTGCCGATGTTGACCGGGCCGATCGATTGGTCCTGCTCCATCATTAGCATCATGCCGCGAATCAAATCGTCGCAGTAACAGAACGACCTCGTCTGCGTCCCCTCGCCGTAGATCGTGATCGGCTGGTCTCGCAGCGCCTGCGTGATGAAGTTCGAGATCACACGTCCGTCGTTCGGGTCCATGCGCGGGCCGTACGTGTTGAAGATGCGAATGATCCGCACTTCGAGCTGATGCTCCTGGTGATAGTTCACGCAAAGCGACTCGGCGACGCGCTTCCCCTCGTCGTAGCAGCTTCGCGGCCCGATCGGATTGACGTTCCCCCAGTAGTCCTCGGTCTGCGGATGGACCGTCGGATCGCCATAGACTTCGGACGTGGAAGCATGCAGCACGCGAGCCTTGCACCGCTTGGCCAGCCCCAGCACGTTGACGACACCGACCGTCGAAGTCTTGATGGTCTTGATCGGGTTGTACTGGTAGGCGACGGGTGAGGCGGGACACGCGAGGTTGTAAATCTGATCCACTTCGAGCGTGATCGGCTCGACGATGTCGTGGCGGATCAACTCGAACCGCGGGTTCCCCATCAGATGCAGGATGTTCTCCTTGCGCCCCGTGAAGAAGTTGTCGAGGCAGACAACATTATCGCCCCGTTCAAGCAGCCGCTCGCACAGATGGCTCCCCAGAAACCCCGACCCGCCCGTCACCAAAATGGAACGCATGACTTAGACCTTGTGATAGCTTCGATACCAGTCCACGAACCGCTGTACGCCAACTTCAATTGGCGTGCTGGGCTTGAATCCCACGTCGCGCGTCAGATCGTCTACGTCGGCATACGTTGCGAGGACATCGCCCGGTTGGAGCGGCAGGAAATTTTTGACCGCCTGTTTGCCGAGAGCCTGCTCAATCGTCTCAATCAGGTGCATCAGTTCGACCGGCGCGTTGTTGCCGATGTTGTAGATGCGATACGGCGCGCGACTGGTCGCCGGATCGGGATGATCGCCAGACCACGCAGCGTGGCCGGTCGGAACGCGGTCGGCGACGCGGATCACTCCCTGCACGATGTCGTCGATGAACGTGAAGTCGCGCCGCATCAAGCCGTTGTTGAAAACATCAATCGGCTGGCCGTCGAGGATCGCCTTCGTGAACAACCACAGCGCCATATCGGGCCGTCCCCACGGGCCATACACCGTGAAGAACCTCAATCCTGTCGTCGGCAGTTGGTAGAGATGGCTGTACGTGTGAGCCATCAGCTCATTGGCCTTCTTCGTCGCGGCGTACAAGCTGACGGGATGATCGACGTTGTGATGAATCGAGAACGGCATCGTCGTGTTCGCGCCGTAGACGGAACTCGACGACGCATAGACCAGATGCTTCACGCCGCTATGCCGACACGCTTCGAGGACGTTCACGAACCCGACGAGGTTGCTGTCCACATAGACGTGCGGATTGGTGATCGAGTACCGCACTCCCGCCTGCGCCGCGAGATTGATGACCACATCAAACCGCTCAGCAACGCACAGCTTCGGCAACCGTTCGCGATCCGCCAGATCGACCTCTTCAAACCGGAAGCCGCTCCGACCAGCAAGCTGTGCCAGACGATCTCGCTTCAGTTGAACGGCATAGTACGAATTGAGGTTGTCCAACCCGACGACCTCATCGCCTCGGTCGAGCAACGCCGCGCTGACGTGCATCCCAATAAACCCGGCCGCCCCCGTGACGAGGTACTTCATCCTGTTGACCTCCCAAAACAACGAACTCGTCGCCGCCCCCAAGCTCTGCTCTAAAACTCACCCCACCGGGCTTGCCCCGGTGGAATCAGGTCTTTGCACTACTCAGCGTCTACAAGCTTGTGCAGCAGCAGCAGCAGAGACTCATGAACCACCCCAACAAGCGGGGTGGGGCTTCAAAACGAAGCCTAACACAGAACCTGGGTCCCCTTCCCGGCGGGGCCAGCGGGCGGAGATGATTGCGGATGCGAACCGGCAAACCAAGTGACCCTGCAATCACACCGATCGCCGTCGCTTCCCCCCGCATAATTGGTGCAACCGGTTCGACAGTTGAAAATGTTGCCGTTTCACAACAGAGCGAGGCGGCTGGAATTCGCCTCTTGAGGTAGATTCTGGTGACGGATTTGGCGACCCCATCGGATGGACCTCATCGCGACGGGGGACCGCCGATGTGAGGTGGCAGCGATAGTGAGTCCGCGTGATGCGGAGGGAGAGACGATGAGCAACTCGTTGAGTCTGGCTTTGCTCGAAGTGAGCAACCTCGCGCCGGCATTCATTGTCACGGACGCCTGTTCCAAGGTGGCCAACGTCCGCATTCTGGGGATCGAGAGCACGGACGGTGCCGCCCAGTGCATCAAACTCGTCGGCAGTGTGGCCGACGTACAAGCCGCCGCCGAAGCGGGCGTGGCCCTCGCCGAGCGAATGGGCAGCACGGCCACGTACACGGTGATGGCCGCACCGCTCGATGTGACTTTTCAATTGGCCAATTCCAAACCTGCGTTCAGCCCGTTACTCGGTGTCTACGATTCGCGCATCCCGAAAGAGAACGTCATGACCACGACTCAAGCCCTCGGACTGTTGGAAACTCAAGGACTCGTCGCCGCATTGCACGCGACGGACGACATGCTCAAGTCATCGAATGTGACGCTGGCCGGCAAGGAAAAGATCGGCGCGGCTTACGTGACGATCATGATCCGCGGCGATGTCGCGGCTGTGCAGACCGCCATCGAAGTCGGTCGCCAAACCGTCGAACGACTCGGCGGCAAGCTGATCCTCGCCGACGTGATCGCCCGGCCTCACGCCGACCTCGCCGCTCTCCTGCCAAGCTGAGCAGCGTCATCGCAAGCGGGTGACAGATTCCACCAAACGACTTTGGGTTGTCGTGTGGCAATGTAGGACGGGCACTCTTGCCCGTCCCGCTTTCCTGTATCACTGCCGTTCGCGCGGATCGGCGTTCCAAACAGACGGGCCAGAGTACCCGTCCTACGTTCCGCTTTTCGCGACCTACTCGGGGAGCGCCGGTGCTGGCGGCTTGACCGTGGACTCGGCCGGAGCGGCGCTGCTCTTCGTCGCGGCCTCATCCTTAGGGATCGCCGTTGGGACGGGTGCCGTCGGCGCGACGAAGCCCGTCACCGGGACGATGGCTGTTTGCAGGATCAGCTTCGGCGGGACTTGCCCCTCGGTAGCCTTGTCCCCTTGGACCTGCACCCATCCGACCAGTTGCAACGATCCTCTCACGGGCGGCTTCATCTCCGCTGGCAAGTCGATCTTGTTCCCCGACTCGAACCGTTGGATGTACTCGTCAAGGTGCAGTTGCAGGTCCGTGATCGGCATCGTGTAGCTGTACTTCAGCTCGCCCTTCTTCGGTGCGATGCCGCGTGCTCCGCCGGGCATTTCGCGCACGACCATTTCGTGCTGACGGATGCCGTTGGGGGCGCGGGACGCGACAACTTCTTCAGCCAGCGCCAAACGCAGCCTCAGTGAGGGAAGCTCTTCCTCGGTGAAGCCCGTCGCGCTGGCGTTGATGGACAGTTCGCCGTCCTTAACGGAGGCTTCCAGTTGCAGACGGATCGGCGTCGATTGCTTGCGGCGCAGGTCCACGAACTGGCGGAGATTGTTGTACGCCGACTTCGTGAATTGCAGCGGCCCCGTGTACGGGAACTGTTTGGAATCCACGACCATTCCATCAATCGTCACGGTCGGCGTGCCTCCCGCTTCATAGAACGCGAATCGATCTTCGCTGTCTTGATTGGTCATACCGTCGGGGCCGGGAATGTGCTGGTGATAGCGCAGCGTCACGACTTCGGCAGCGGGGTATTGCCGCGACAGCGCGGTGACACCCAGATCGGCCGCGACACATGGCGGACACAACGCTCCGGTGAACAATTCCACCAGCACCGCGTGATCGCCAAGAGCAGTCTTCGGATCGGCGTCGGTTGCCACGGTCGCCTTCTCGCGCACCTCATTGATGAGCGCATCGAGCTTCGTGTGATGGACCGTCGCGAGATGGGCTTCCAGTCCCTTGTCGTCTCCGTGCCGCTCCGTCCACACCTTTTTGAGTTCATCAGACGGTGTGGGATCACCGGCCGGTTGCCCCGCACGTTTTGAGATCAGAAACTGTTCGAGCAGTGGCAGGGCGACGATGTCCGAGTAGTACAGGATCGCGTCGTCAGACTGTTGCGTCGCTTGAGCGTGACCGGCCAGCGCGATCAGGATTTCCGAGTTGAATGGCTGCTTCTTCAGCAACTCCTTCAGTTCGAGATACGCCTCGGCGCGGTTGGCCTCGGCCACGGAAGTGATCTTCTCCAAAGACATCTGTACGGCGGCCGCGTCGCGCAGGGTCGCGATGTACTGTTGGAATTCGGCAGTCGAATCGCCGCTCAGTTCCTCGGCCCGTGCGAGGTGTTTCAGTCCCTCTTCCGAGAGGCGTCGCGACGCGATGAGATGCTCGCCGCACTGCAGCTCCGTCTTGGCGACGATCTTCGGGCCCCACGGCTCGGCACAGCGGAGCAGTTCGCCAATCATCGCCAACACGTCCTCGTTCGTGATCTCGAACCGGGTGCTGACCTGCAACAACATGCTCATCGCTTCAAACGAAACCGGGCTGGTCGGGTATTCGTGAGCGATGGTCATGATGACCTTCGGGTTGGGCTGCTCCTTCATCGCCTTGAAGGCTTTCTCGAAGATATCGGACGCGGGGGGACCAGCATCGTCCGCGTAGCCGGTCAGGCTCGACACATCCGTGCTGAGCATTCGCCCGAGGTACACCTCTTGTGGCCCACTCGACAGCGTTCCACGAATGACCTTCCCGTCGAAGCGACCTTCAAAGTTGATCGTCCCCTGTGAATTCTTAATCCCCAGCTTGACCGTCTGGTCTTCGACAATGGTCGAAGTAACCTCGGGAGCCATCTTGTCCTTGGTGCTGTCGATGATCGAACCACTGAACTTGCCGTCTGCATCACGAACCAGCTTGACGACCCAGATGTACTGATCGCGTCCCTGCATGGTCACGACCATCACCCAGTTCCCTTCGATCGACTTTGGCTCGCGGTTGATCGGCACGATCCCGCCGGGTGCCTTTTTGGATGGGGCGACTTGCGCTCCCTCTTCGCCGGTGGCGGCCGCTCCGGCCGCGGCTCCAGCCCCCGCCGCTGGCGGCTTCGGTTTGCAGCCGCTCGCCAAGACGGTGACCGCCAACAGAGCGATCCCGCACAACAACCCACTCTTCGATCGGACAATGCTCGACATCTTGAAATGTTCCATTGATTGTGGGGCGGCGCGAGGCCCGCTGATTGGAAAGAGAACCGCGCGAATCCGGGTCGTCTTGGAAAACAACCCGTTCAACTTTCGTCTCTACGCCAACTTCCTGTGGTTCGCTGGAGAGGGATGCCTAGGGAAGTCAGGGGTCAGGTGGTTCAAAGTTCATTTTTCGCGGCGAAAAATGAACTTTGAACCACCTGACCCCGACTTCCACAAGGGGCAGGATCGTGATCCACAGACTGTCGGAGATTGATTCTGCACCGCCCCTATGCCGGACTTCCGTCGATCTACCTCACTCCCGACCGCGCAGCCAATCAGCAATCCAAAGCTGACTGGTTCCGTCCGGCGTGCGAGTCGAAGTCCACATCAGGCTCTTCCCATCCGGACTGAAGACCGGCAGCACATCGGCCGCCGAACTGTGCGTGATCTGCTTCACGTCGCCCCCCTTGAGCGTTCCGCCGCTCCAGTCGAGGTCCATCGTAAAGAGGTTGAAGTGCGCCGAGGTCGGTCCCTTGCTGTAATCGGCTCCCGACCAGATGAGGTACTTGCTACTGGGATGGAAGTACGGGCACCAGTTCACTTGTTCGAGGTTGTTCGTCAGTTGGACTTCGGTCTTGCCATCGGAGGTCTTCCCTTCCAGCGGCATCGCGAACAATTGCAGCATGTGTTCCTTCTGACGATCCGAACGGAAGATCACCCACTTGCCATCGGGCGAAAAGAACGGCCCGCCGTCATAGCCGGGTGTGTTGGTGAGCTGCCTCACGTTCGAGCCATCGGCGTCCATCACGTACAGATCGGGATCGCCATCGCGCGATGACGTGAAGACGATTTGCTTGCCATCCGGTGAGAAACTCCCTTCCGCGTCGTAGCCGGGCGAATCGGTCAGTCGCTTCATCCCGGTGCCGTTCGCGTTGACGAGATACAGCTCCATGTGAGGATCGAAGTCCCACAGATAGCGCCGCCGACCGCCCTTCGCCGCCTCTTCCCGGGCCGCCAGTTCGGTCTCGTCGATCTTGGGATCGGTGTGGCTGGAGGCGAACAAAATCTGCGACCCCTCCTTGTTGAAGAAGGCACACGTCGTGCGACCTCGCCCGGTACTAAGCAATCGCGGCGTCTTCTCGTCCAGTTTCTGCACGTAGATTTGATAGAAGGGATACCCGACCGGATACGCCTGATAAACGATCGTGTCTCCCGCCGGTGAGAAGTAACCTTCCCCCGCGCGAGGCAACCCGAACGTGACCTGCCGCACGTTGGCCATGTGCTTCGCTTCGGCCACCGAATCAGTCTCAACCGGCGGCGCAGTCAACAGAGCGACAAGTAACAACAACATGCGGATGTCTCTTCTCATGTCCCCTCGCCCCGGCCTTGCGGGGAGAGGGTTAGGGTGAGGGGGCTTTTTCTTTTGCCTTGCGTAGCCGTCTCGCAAAGGGGCGGGAGTATAAGCCCCAACCAACCCCATCGCGAGTCGCACAATCTGACCGAGAGTACCGCCCGGTGAGAGACGCCAATTGCGTCGGCCCGCGCGCGACTCCTAGAATCTCGCACCAACCGGAGTCAGACACTCCAAAACACCAACCCGCCGCGTGAGCAAGGCCGCGTTTTCTCGCGGGGTTGTCGACATCCTTGCTCACGCGGCGGGTTGGTATTGAAGCAGACCTGAGTCACAGTCGTTCCCTCCGATCTCGCCCCGAGTCCCTCCATGAAGCTCGATCTCTCCACCACCTTTCTCAACGGAGAAGAGGACCTCACGGCGGCAGTCGCACCGCAATCTCGTTCCCAACGTTGGGGACGGCGTGCCGTGTTGGTGGCGATCCTGCTGCCGGTCGTCGGCTACCTCGCTCTGGTCGCTTCGGCATTGTTGGACCAGTTTCGCCCCACGATTAGCCCACTCCAAGACGGCTGGTTCCGCATCTCGGATCGCGAACGAAAGTTCCAAGTCGATCTCCCCGGATCGCCCTCGCAGCGGACCGTCAACTCCCAAGTTGAGTACCACGCGAACATCGCCCTGCAATACTCGGTTGTCGTGCGAAGCCACTCCGTGGCGCGTGAACTTCTGAACAAGACCGCCACGAAGGTGCTGCAAGAAACTGCCGTGACGTACGGCAATCAGGATCCGTTCACCGTGATCGACTCGGGCCTGCTCGATTCAAACATGCAATGGATCGAATCGAAGAGTGTCGTCGGGGGTGGCCCAGAACAGTATGCCATCCGCCGCCGTTTGCTGATTCACAACAAGCAACTTCTCGAAGTAACGGTGTTCGGGCCCGAAGCCGACGTGATGTCGCCCGACGCCACGCGCATCATGAAGTCTGCCCAATGGCTCAACCGCTAACTCCCTGTCGAAACACCACCCCACCGGGCTTGCCTCGGTGGAATCAGGTCTTGGCACTACTCATTTCAAAAACCTGCCCACGAAACTCGCCATGTCCTTCACCGCCAGTCCCACCAACAGCCCGTCCGTCCCCCAACGTCGCCCGCGCATCGCCGCTTGGCTGGCGGGATTCGTCCTAGTCGCGTTGCTTCCCACGATGATCGTGTTCGTGGATGAGACCGAGTTCGTCCTCATCGAACGCTTCGGACGCATCGTCGCCGTCTACGACCAACCTACGCAGCGTGGCTTGCAGTTCAAGGGACCGTGGCCCGTCGAGACCGTGCGACGTTTCGATCACCGCCTGCAACTGCTGTCTCCCGCCGGGCGCGAAGCCTTCACGCGCGATCGCAAGAACGTGACGGTCGAAGCCTTCGTCGCGTGGCGGATCGCCGACGGAACGACGCTGGTCACGATGCTCGATCGTCCAGACCGCACTCAACTGCTCGACCGACCCGTCGTCCGTTTCTTCCGCAGTCTCGGTGGAGTCGAAGTGGCCGAAGCCCGACTGACCAGCCGCTTGCAGTCGATCCTCACCGAACGAGTCGGTCGCGCCGAACTGACTGAACTCCTCACCGCGTCCGATTCCGAAGCGGCCCCCGCCGATGAAGCCGGGCCGCTCGAAAAACTCTCCGCCGACATTCAGCACGAATTGATGCAGCGCGGCGACGAGCAGGATTCACTTCGAGACCGGCTCGGCATCGAGATCGTGGACGTGCGCATTCGCCGCCTCAATCTGCCGACCGGCAACATGCAGGCGGTCTTCGAGCGGATGCGGAGTGAGCGACAGAAGATCGCCGAACGCTATCGCAGCGCGGGCCTTGCCGAGAACCGCATGATCCGCAGCCAAGCCGATCGCCAAGCGGGTGAACTCATGGCCAAGGCCAGCGCGGAGGCCGAACGGATTCGTGGCGAGGGCGATGCCGCCGCGATCCGCATCCTCAACGAAGCCTATGCCCGCGACCCCGAGTTCGCCGGAGTGCTGCAAACGCTCGAAGCCTACAAGCACATCCTCAACGAACGCACGACGCTGGTCTTGTCCGCCTCGAACAGCCTGTTGAAGCTGCTCGTCGAAGGAGTCCCCACGCCGCACGAGTCCCCGCGCGCCACGGAACCCTCCGCCCTCGAACCCGCCAACGCGGGAGCTTCACGATGAGAACTGGACGTGCGCGTTGGCTGTTGTTGTCCGTCATTGTGGCCGCCTACTTCGCGACCGGGTTCTTCACCGTCCCTGCCAACGAAGTCGCGGTTGTAAGACGCTTCGGCCAGGCGGTTTTCCCCGCGCGAACCAGTGGACTGCGGTTCGATCTGCCATGGCCGTTCGTCCGCATTGATCGCGTCAACCTCAACGCCATCCGCACGCTGACGCTCGGCGAAGCGGCCCTCGAACCGAACGCCTTCCTGCAACCCGCGTCCTCCGCACCGACGACGTTTCTCACCGGCGACAAGAACCTGCTGCAATTGCGCGTCGTCGTGCAGTACCGCGTCTCAGAAGAATTCCTCGCCGACTGGCTCTACTCCTGCGAACGTCCCGAGCAACGGCTGCAACTCTTGGTTGAGACCACCGCCGCCGATCTCGTCTCACGCAGCGGTGTCGATTTCGTTCACACGCAGGGTCTGGCAGAGCTGAACAACCGCTTGAGGCAGTCGGTCAGAACAGCCGCCGCGCGACAGCGACTCGGGTGCGAGGTCGAACAAGTCACGATCGACCGTGCCGATCCCCCGTCGCGCGTGAAGGCCGAGTTCCTCGATGTCTCCAACGCGCGAGCCGACAGCGCCCGATCGATTCACGAAGCGCGGTCCTATGCCGAACAACGACTCGCCGAATCTCAAGCCGATGCGCGACAGCTTACGGACTCCGCAGAACAGGCTCGCCAAACGACAACCTCCGCCGCGCGCGGCACCGCCGACCGCTTCCTCGCGCTGGTCGAACAGTTGTCCCGCGATGCGACCTCCAGCGGTCGAGGCTATCCCGCCTCACGCCTGCTCACGATGAATCGCCTCTACATGGAGACGCTGCGCGACGTGCTGACCCGCGCAAAATCGAAGGTCATCCTCGACGGACAACAACCCGCCGACATCGTATTCCCTCGCGACCGCTGAAGCGGCAGCTTTGTATTGACCGAAGACTGTCCCAGCGCGGCATCACTTCGTTCTGCCGCAACCCAACTTCGTTCCGATCCGCCGTGTGTCCCTTGATCAGCCAGCACTTCACTCTTCCCCGTGTCCGCCCGTGTTCCCCGTGGTTTTTCCGTTCTCAACCAGAAACAACCACGGGGAGCACGGGCGGACACGGGGAAAACCGGCAGAGTGCGTTCCATCGGGGCGTGGCCCACGCAATGAAACGATACAAGTGCCTCGTCTTCCTCCGGGTGAGGTATCAGCAGGCCGACGATGCCGCTCGGTTCGATGTGTACAGAAGTGTCCAACCTTTCAACTTGAGTCGAGTCTATTGATGACGACCTCTCCACGAACACTGCCGCCGGAACCCTCACGCCGACGCTTCTTGCTCGAAGCGGGAGGCGGCTTCGGCGCGGTGGCGTTGACTGCGATGCTGGCCGACCAACGGCGAGCGACCGCCGCCCCCAACACCTCATCGCCGATGATGCCTCGGTCGCCGCATGTCGTGCCGCGTGCGACTCGCGTCATCTATCTCTTCATGCACGGCGGGCCGAGTCAGGTCGATCTGTTCGATCCCAAACCGGAACTGATCCGGCAGGCGGGCAAGCCGCTGCCCGAAGAATTCGGCAACGTGATGACGCGCCGCAAGGTGGCGACGAACCCGCTGCTCGGTCCCGTCAAACCGTTTCGCAGGCACGGTGAGTCGGGGCTGGAAATCAGCGACTTCCTCCCCGAGATCGCCCGTCACGCCGACGAGTTGTGCGTGCTGAGAAGCTGTCACGGCGACAGTGTGAATCATCCGCAGTCGGTCTATCAGATGAATACCGGCAGTATCCTGATGGGCCGGCCAAGCCTCGGCAGTTGGGTGGCCTATGGCTTGGGGACCGAGAACCAGAACCTGCCCGCCTTTGTCGTGCTCCCCGATCCCGGCGGCGGCATCAAAGGCGGACCACCCGCGTGGGGCAGCGGCTACCTCCCCGCGAGCTTTCAGGGGACAACCGTTCGTCCGGGCAACGCGCCGATTCTCAATCTAAACCGTCCGAGCAGCCTGACCGAATCACAGCAGCGGCGCGTGTTAGACCTCGCGCAGCAACTCAATCGCAAACACTGGCGCGAGCATGGCGAGACCGATGAGTTCTCGGCCCGCATCGCGTCGTATGAGCTTGCCTACCGCATGCAGTCGGCCGCGCCCGAGGCGGTCGATCTGACGCAGGAGACGGCGGAGACTCAGCAGCTTTACGGCCTGAGCGATTCCAAGACCGCCGAGTTCGGCACGCGCTGTCTGCTCGCGCGGCGACTGTTGGAGCGGGGCGTCCGGTTCGTGCAGCTTTACTCGGGCGACACGAACGGCTGGGACGCTCACAACGACGTGCTGAGCAATCACACCGACATGAGCCGCCGCACCGACGGCCCCGTCGCCGCGTTGCTCACCGATCTGAAGCGACGCGGCCTGTGGGACGACACGCTGGTGATCTGGGGCGGCGAGTTCGGCCGCATGCCGATGAGCGAACAGGGGAAGGGCCGCGACCACAACCCGTGGGGCTACTCCGTCTGGCTCGCAGGAGGCGCAGTGAAGGGTGGCCTGGCCCACGGCACCACCGACGACTTCGGCCTCCGCGCCGCCGAACACCCCGTCCACGTCCACGACCTCCACGCCACCATCCTCCACATCCTCGGCCTCGACCACGGACGCCTCACCTACTTCCACGAAGGCCGAGACCAACGCCTGACCGATGTGGCGGGGAATGTTGTGAGGGAGATTCTCAGCTGAACAGCCGTATCGGTGCGAGGGACCGGCTGTCCCGGGCTACGGAGTATTCGATGAAGCGCCGATGATCGGAACGCCATACAACCGTCGAAACCACGAAACAAACGCGATGGCCGACGGGCGATCATGCTTGAAGTAGCCTGCTGTGACGGCGGTGCCGTAGGGTTGCCCCGGTTTCACTTGCCACGCGAGCCAACAGGCCAGCACGGCCTTTTCCAAATGAGCAGGAATGAACGGAGCGTTGTGCTCGTTTTTTGCCGCCTGAGTGGAGGCATCGGCGTGACCGATCAAGGTATCGCCTGCATTGATGAGACTTCTCAGAAAGTCCTCGATCATTCCGGGGCGAGAATTGTCGGGCATCAGCCATACGCCAACACGCGTCTTGTACGTACTCGACTCTCCGACGAAGCCTTCTGCGTCCATGTTCGGCGATGTCTCCACTCCCACTTGCTTGAGATGACTGCGAATGGATTCCCAACGATTGGCCGGACTGTCATCCGCATCCACGATGAAGCCAACCGGGCGTCCTGCCTGCAACTGGACTTGGATTTCGATGAGGTTGACGACGCCGGAGTCGTTACCGGCAGCCTTGATCAAAGGATACTCCAGCGGTCGCTGTTTTTCGTCGTGAGGCATCCCATGCTTCACAAGCAACGTAGCAAGAGCGTGCTCGTCGTTCTTACCCTCGACGTGCAGGAGCGGGCGCTCGGGGACGCGGGCCATCAGCGAACCTCCAGTTCCTGCTCGATGGCCATCTGAAAGTCGGCCGCATCGAGCGTGACTGCGAAGTCAAGATTCCGATCCAGCTTGTGAACGAGGACTTCCCCGGCAAAGTCAGGCCGGTCTTGGCAGACAGCATCCAAACCTCGGAGACAGTCGAGACTGTGAGTCGTCGCGAAGACCTGCACATTGTTGCGGATCGCCGTTTCGATCACGAGTTTCCACATGTCTGGTAAGACCGAGTGATGTAGCCCTGTGTCGATCTCATCGACCAAGAGAATCCCATTCGTTGTCCGCGCAAGCGCCATCGCAAGCGCCAACAATCGCTTCATTCCTTCACCGAATGAACCCAGCGGGACACGGCGATCTGCTTCGGAATCGCTATCAGTCGTTCCAATTAGAATTCCAGCGGTGCCTCCTCCGGTCTCTGTCAGGAACTGGATAGAGTCGATGCTTTCCTCGATCAACGTCAACGCACCAACGACGAATCGTTCCTGCTTCGCACGGATAATCTGATTCCAAAGATCGCTAAGTGCCGACGAGTCGAGTGATGCCGTTGTTATGAACTCAACCGCTGCTCCCCCGCGGCGTCCCAACGGAAGTGAACGCCGCTGAACATAGGAACGAGCCTCTCGTACTTCGAGAGTGCCGTCTGGAAACACGGGGAGAACCGAGACGGGTGTGTCTTCACCATTCCGATAGACTTCGAGCAACCAGCCAGAGCTGGTGATCTCTTGTTCGTTGAAGAGTTTGCGTTGGGTGGCATCACTGCGTTGCGCCGCATCACAATTGATGAGAACGCGAAACTGCCCCGCTCCAATCCCTTCAATGGCGAACTCGCTCTCACACCCGAGAATGTGGTGCCGGAAGAAATGTGTGATGTCTGGATGAAACTCACGTCCTCTGTAGAACTCTGGATTTGCTACTCCAACCATCTCGTTTCGACGAATTGCGGTTCGGACCAACATCTCGACTGCGCCGCCGAGTGCAAGAAATTCAACCGCCTCCAACAGTGAAGTCTTTCCGCAGTTGTTCCGGCCCACCAGCAAATTGACTGTTGCGAGTCGGTCAATGCGGTAGCTCTCAAAGCTGCGGTAGTTTTCGACGGCGAGTGATTCGATCATGGGCGGAGTCCTCAAAACGGGCGTTGCATGCGCGGCGATCATTGTCAAAACCGAGGTCCGAACTCAATGCCAGCGAGGAAGTTTTGGCGATGCGGCAGAATGGCCCTGTGTAATCGGCGGGGTGGCCGGGCAGTAGCGTCTTCGCGATGCCCCGGTTTGTTCGTTTGATCTGTGTCACCGTGGCTTCGCCCAAAGCGGCTCCAACCACGGTTACCCCGGCGAGGCAGTCCGAATCATTCGCGTCCATGCAGCCCCCACTCGACATCTTCTCGCAGGAAGGTTTCCGTCAGTTCGGGCCGGTGCGATTCGAGGAACCGCCGCAGAGCTTCGACCAGCACAGCATTGAAGTCCGCAGCCCAACCGTCTCGCACCAACGCCTGTGCTTGCTGGGCCAGCCGTTCCGGAATCTGAGCTTCGATGGCGGTCGTCATGTGTCACCTCGTGTCTGAAGAGAAACGTCGTCGAGGGGCGGGGTGACTGGGGTCGGCGTTTCGCCGACCCCAGAATTGATCGTGTCGGTTCCCGTTTGCTGGGGCCACGAAGCGTGGCCCCCAGCCACACCTCGTCGGTCGAACGTAAGTCTCCGACACGAAATGGCGGTTTTTGTCACTCGCGCTGGGTTTTGGCGTGTTGGAAAAGTCTTGTGGAGGGCGCTGGAGTTCTCCGGCGTGCTGGAAAAGACTTTTTTGGCACGCCGTGGGACTGCGTAGACTCGGAAAAGACTTTTCTGACGCGCCGGAGAGCTACGGCGGCTTCCACAAGACTTTTTTGGCGCGCTGGCGAGCCACAGCGTGTCAAAAAAGACTTTTTTAGGACGCTAGAGGACGCCAGCGGCTTGGAAAAGTCTTTTCCAGCGTGCTGGCGGACAAATCGGGGACGGAAAAGTAGCCGATTCTGGTGTTTCCGCGCCGGAAGTCGTTTCGGAGCAGGAGATTCAGTGAAAAGATCGACCTCCGGGCGGCCCGGCCTCTTCGGTCAGCATCACAGCGCGACCAGAAGTGTTTTTTGCAGAGTTGCGTCAATCCAACAGCAGGCGTGGGGTGGCTGGCGCAGGACCGTCTTCGCGATGCCTCGGTCTAAGGATTTTTGCTTCGCTTCGTTGGTGAGTTCTCGTTCCGATTTTCGATGAGCAAAAAGTCGATTACGCCCGGGAGGATTCGAACCTCCGACCGACGGATTAGAAATCCGTTGCCTGATCGACACAAGGTCCAAATTGGAAACAGCTTAGACGAAAGCGCGTTTTCAGGTTGCACGCCGGGTTGCACTTCTCAATCGGAAGCATCGCCAATCGACCCCGACTTGTCCAAGGTCATAAGGGCTTGGCCCACGCTTGCCCAACACTTGAAGGCCGCCGTCTTAGCCTTGGTCTCAACTGCCAACGCTTCGGGCCGTTGACGTGGATTAGCCATGTCGCTTGCAGGTGTCGCGATTCAAGCGCAAGCTCACATCCACGGTGGATTGGTTGGAGTTGGCGACGCCATAGTTCGATCGACCTGCTAGGCGGTAAAGCGAACCGAAGGAGACTCTCGGCTAGGACGGCCATACAAGGCTGGACTTTCAACCTGAGAGTACGATGGCGAAAAAAAAGCATGCCAAAACAACCCAGCGTAGGCCAACCGCTGGTAAACAATCAGTGGGAATGCCACTTCGCAAGCCGACGTGTTCTTACGAAGTCGGCCAACGCGTCAATGAATTTGTTTACTGGGGAATCTGCGCCCTAACTGCCCCGTCCGAATTGGTCTTAGAGATCCGCCAGCGGGCCTTAGATAGCCTCATTGCAGCATGGCTTCGGGCTGTTACGGCCGAATCGGATCGTATTCGAGTGGATAGCTGGGTAGGCGATGCCAACGAGCAATTCAAGCGCCTCCTTACCTCTTCGGAAT
>Ga0114966_10001613_pt1 | contig 20654 bp, 10 predicted proteins | sample M_130207_XF_Meta_FD_87029 | JGI IMG/M metagenome (GOLD analysis project Ga0114966, IMG submission 87029) | Freshwater microbial communities from Lake Montjoie, Canada to study carbon cycling - M_130207_XF_MetaG | ecosystem: Environmental > Aquatic > Freshwater > Lake | place: Lake Montjoie... | reverse complement strand
GAATAACATGGAATCTGTCAGCAATAATTTTTGCATTTGGGAAGTATTGCTTGACAATTTTTCGATAAGTTTCGGAGAGGTCCATGACGACAAACCTCACTCGATCGCGACCAGTTAAATGGCTTAGATACCGGCGTAAGCTAGCTTCTGAGCGACCAAGGACTACATCAAATACCTTGTGATTTTTAAGATCAACGAAGGTGGTAGCAAAGCCTTTTTTACGGCTAAAGAAGTGTTCGTCAATTCCTAAAATTCGTGGGCAATGACGCGAGGATAACTCGGCTACTCGTTGCTGAATCTGCTGTTGATACCAACGTTCTACCGTCGCACTACCGATCTTGTGGGTGATGGTCAGCTTGCGCTGACTGACCCCACCATCATGGGCTTCAAAGACTTCGAGTCGATAGGATTCGGTAGCTCGTAGACGAGGTCGAATACCACGCAATGGATGTCGAAAATAGTGCTTACAGTTCGGACAATGGTACTTTGGTAGGGCTAAATGTAAGATCATCAACTGGTTCCCTTGGCGGGTATGTTTTAACAAGCGATGGTGCGTGGATTTAATCCGAACGGTGTCATGTTGACAATGAATACAGGCTGGCCTAACTTTGGGTTTACACCAAACCTCCACGATTTGACCGCGTTTTACATGTTCGATGGAAAGATCTGGCAGACCTAGGATAGAATCTAGATGGGACATTGGTATTACCTCTATTAAAAAAGTTCGTCGAAAAAACTAGTTTAATAAATACCTTTGTCCCCCGTTTATGATGTAGAGCCTCAATTTCCCTTAATGGGCCCAGGTTAAATTTACCCCTTAAAACAATATCCGTAACACTTACTGTGACACTTTTGCAATAGTGTTGTTAACACCAAGTTTAAGGGGGCAGGTTCAAGTAATTTGCTGATGTATTTTTGGGCAAAAACCTTTTATACTAACGAATGATTTAGTCAATTTAATGACAATTTATTCATAGCCACTATAAAATTCTCAATTAGTCTTTTTTCAATCAAGACTACATTCGATGCCACTACTACAAAAATCCGATAACTTGTCTAAGCCTTGGTTAAAAAATTATCCCAAAGGCGTTCCCCATGAATTAGGTGAGTTGCAATACAACTCTTTAGTAGAGATGTTTGAGGAGTCGTTTCAGAGATTCGCAAGTCGGGATGCGCTTAAGTATTTTGGTAAGTATTTTACTTATGGGATGCTTGACCAACTTTCTCAGCAATTTGCCAGTTATTTGCAAACGCTTGAGCTTGAGCATGGCACTCGAATTGCAATTATGTTACCGAATGTTCCTCAGTTTCAGATATCGATGTTGGGGATCTTGCGCGCTGGTTATGTCGTCGTTAATGTTAATCCACTTTATACCGCGCGGGAGCTTCAGTTTCAGTTAAAAGATAGTGGAGCGTCTGTTTTAATTATTTTAGAGAATTTTGCACACGTTTATCAGCAAATTTCTACCCAAGTTCCCCTGAAAAAAGTGATTGTTACTAGCTTGGGAGAGTTCATTGGTGCGAAAGGTCTATTAATCAACTTTGTTGTCCGAAAAATAAAAAAAGCTGTTCCCCCATGGCATTTACCCGGTTATGTCGACTATAAAGAAGCAATCAGTATTGGATCGAATAGGCCATTGATTAGACCAACAATAACCCAGAACGATATCGCATTCTTACAATATACCGGCGGTACAACTGGGCTTTCTAAGGGGGCTGTCTTATTACACCGAAATATTTTGTCAAATGTGTGGCAAATTGATTTTTGGTTAGAGCCAGTTCTGAAGCGTCAACATACTGAGCAATTAGTATTTTTATGCGCCTTACCTTTGTATCATATTTTTGCTTTAACAGCGTGTGCGATTTTAGGTATGCGTAAGGGTGGGTTATTAATCTTGGTTCCAAACCCACGAGACTTTGATCGTTTTATTAAGTTGATTATTAAGCATCCTGAGATCAATATTTTTCCTGGTGTGAGTACACTTTTTAATGCCTTACTCAATCGTCCACGTTTTAAGAAGGTGCAATTTAGTAATTTATTACTAACCATTGGTGGGGGTATGGCAGTCCAAAAAAGTGTGGCAGACCAGTGGCAGTTAATGACAGGTTCACCTATTGTAGAGGGATATGGATTATCTGAAACCTCCCCTGTCGCTTGTGCTAATAGTCCGGTGATTGATCAATTTACTGGGCATATTGGTTTACCCTTGCCCAGTACAGAGATTGTGATTTTGGATGATGCGGGTGAAGTGATGCCATATGGAGATTTGGGAGAAATAGCTATTCGAGGACCGCAATTGATGACGGGATATTGGAATAGTCCTGAAGAAACAAAGCAAGTGATGACGGCAGATGGGTTTTTTAGAACTGGTGATATTGGCGTGATGAGCAGTGATGGATACGTCAAAATCATTGACCGCAAAAAAGATATGATTAATGTTTCTGGATTTAATGTGTATCCAAACGAAGTTGAGGAAATTTTATCCTTGATACCAGGTGTCCTAGAGTGTGCAGTGGTAGGGATGGCGGATGAAAATACGGGTGAAGCAGTAAAAGCATTTATTGTTCGAGAAAATGAACAGTTAACAAAGACGCAAATCCATGCATTTTGTCAAGAACAAATGACGAACTATAAGCGCCCCAAACAAATTGAATTTTTGCCAAGTTTGCCAAAAACGAATGTTGGAAAAATATTACGCCGAGAGTTAAAAAGCTGATCCAAAAAAAGTAGTTGGCTCATGTTCAATACGTTCAGTTTATGATTAGATTTAGTTTGCTGATTTCGGTGAATCCTCATTCGCACTTGAGGGGCATCATTGACACTTCATCATATAGATAACTCAAAGGTTCATCACATGCCATTAGCACTGTCTGAGATTCGAGATTCAATTTTATTGATTACCTTAAATAGTCCCCCAGTAAATGGACTTGGGCTTGATCTGCGTCAACAAGTTGTAGATGCGACTAGTCATGCGCAAAATGATCCTAATATTTTGGCGATTGTAATTACGGGCTCTGATAAGGCCTTTTCGGGCGGGGCCGATATCAAAGAGTTTGGCACAAGCAAGGCCGTTGCAGATCCGCACTTGCTGACGGTTATAAAGACTATTGAAGCAAGTAAAAAACCTGTTATTGCAGCGATACAGGGAGTTTGTATGGGTGGCGGCCTTGAATTAGCACTTGGCTGTCATTACCGTGTGGCACATCCAAAAGCATTGTTGGCGCTACCTGAGATTAAATTGGGTTTAATTCCTGGTGCTGGTGGGACGCAGCGTTTGCCACGGATGATTGGTGTTGAAAAAGCCCTGAATTTTATTCTATCGGGTGATCCACTGCCGGCGATTGATTTTAAAGAAAGCGCTCTCATTGATGCCTATTTCGAAGATTCGTTTATAGAACAGGCAATTGCTTATGCCAAGCAAGTTGTGCTAGATCGAAAGCCTCTCAAGCGAGTTCGAGATAGTCATATTCATTATCCAAATCACGAGGGGTTCTTACAGTTTTCTCGTAATACGGTAAAAACCGTTGCTGCTCCCTATCCTGCCGCATTAAGAGTTATCGATGCCATGTCAGCTGCGATTACTCTACCATTTGAACAGGGTCTTATAAAAGAGCGCGAATACTTTATGGAGCTCATGAATACGCCCGTATCTCGGGCGATGCGTTATGCATTTTTTGCCCAGCGCGCCACTACTAAAATTGCAGATATTCCAAAAGATACACCTGTAAGAACCATTCAAAAAGTTGGCATTATTGGTGCAGGCACGATGGGTAGTGGTATTGCTATGAACTTCATTAATATTGGATTACCTGTCATTATTTTAGAAACTGAGCAAGCCAAATTAGATAAAGGCATCACTTTGATTACTGCCAATTATCAGAGTAGTGTCAAAAAGGGCAAGCTCTCGCCACAACAGATGGCAGAACGACTAGCCTTAATAGAAACAACCTTGGATTATGAGGTATTAAAAGACGTTGATTTAGTCATTGAGGCTGTTTTTGAGGATTTACGTGTTAAAGAGTCGGTCTTTAGGGAGTTAGACAGGGTCATGAAAACAGGGGCAATACTAGCAAGTAATACATCTACCCTAGATATGAACAAAATAGCGCGCTTTACTAATCGGCCACAGGATGTTGTAGGGATGCATTTTTTTAGTCCGGCCAATGTTATGCAGTTATTAGAAATTGTGCGAGGTGAGCATACCTCGAAAGAGGTTATAGCGACAATGATGAAATTAGCACAATTGATTAAAAAAACTCCAGTTGTTTGTGGTGTTTGTGACGGGTTTATTGGTAACCGGATGGTTGAGAAGTATCTCCGTATGGCAGGATTTTTATTAGAGCAAGGTGCTACACCTTGGCAAGTAGATCAAGCTCTTGAGAGTTTTGGGATGGTCATGGGACCATTTAGAATGTGTGACTTAGCTGGCAATGATATCGGTTACGCTATTCGTAAAAGACGTCTCATTGAGCAGCCCAATTTGAAGTATTCAAAATTTACTGATGTGATTTGTGAAGCTGGCAGATTTGGTCAAAAGACAGGGAAGGGTTGGTATTTATATGAACCTGGGCAACGTCAAGCAATTCCTGACCCTGAGATAGAAGCGATGTTGATGCAGTTTAGAGTAGACAACGGTATACATAGCCGAATAATTTCTAACCAAGAAATCATTGAATTTTGTATCTATGCGCTGATTAATGAAGGTTGCCGTATCTTAGAGGAAGGGATTGCCCAGCGTGCTTCAGATATTGATATTGTTTACCTGACTGGTTATGGATTTCCACCATATCGCGGAGGGCCTTTGAAATATGCGGATGAAATTGGTTTATATCAGGTAGTTCAAAAATTAGAGCAGTTTTATCATTTGACACAAGATGAATTTTGGCGGCCTGCCAAGCTTTTACAAGATTATCTGTTACAAGCAAGAACGATTACAAGTTCTTAATTGAATCTTAGAAACACGAGGGAGTATTATGACTGACGCTGTCATCGTATCAACAGCAAGAACTGCACTGACAAAATCGTGGCGTGGAAGTTTTAATATGACCCACGGTGCTATTTTAGGTGGGCATGTAGTTGCGCAGGCTGTAAGTAGGGCCAAAATTGATCCAGCAGAAATTGAAGATGTCATTATTGGCTGCGCCAATCCTGAAGGGGCAACAGGGCTTAATATTGCTAGACAGATTGCCATCAAAGCGGGTTTACCTGTTTCAGTGAGTGGCGTGACGGTGAACCGATTTTGTTCTTCTGGGTTACAGGCAATTGCTATGGCAGCCCACCGCGTGATTGTGGACCAGGTCCCTGTCATCATTGGTGGTGGCGTTGAGTCTATTTCTTGTGTTCAACAAGAAATGAATCAACATATGTTGATTGAGCCTGATTTACAACAAGTAAAGCCAGAGCTGTATTGGAATATGTTGCAAACTGCAGAGCAGGTTGCTAGGCGCTATAGCATCAGCAAAGACCTGCAAGATGAATACGGCGTAAGAAGTCAGTTAAGGGCTGCAGCTGCTAGGGATGCGGGTTTATTCAAAGACGAAATTACGCCAATCCAAGTGACTATGGGGTGGGCTGATCCACAGACTAAGCAACTGAGTACGCGAGAAGTGACTGTTACAGAGGATGAGGGAATTCGAGCCGATACGAATAGAGTGGGGGTAAGTAAAATACGTTCTGCCTTACCTGGTGGAGTGATAACAGCTGGTAATGCAAGTCAATTTTCAGATGGTGCAAGTGCTGTTGTTGTGATGAATGGCAAACTAGCGCAGCAAAGAGGTATCGAGCCATTAGGTATTTTCAGAGGATTTGCTGTAGCTGGATGTGAGCCTGATGAAATGGGGATTGGGCCTATTTTTGCAGTACCACGATTACTAGAGCGCACTGGTGTGAAGATGTCTGAAATTGGTTTATGGGAGCTCAATGAGGCCTTTGCCGTGCAAGTCCTTTATTGCCGTGATCAACTGGGAATACCTGATGAGATGTTAAACGTCAATGGCGGTGCTATTGCGCTAGGTCATCCTTATGGGGTATCAGGTGCTAGGATGGTTGGGCATGCACTGATTGAAGGTAAGCGTCGTAAAGTGAAATATGTGATTGTCACCATGTGTGTTGGTGGCGGCCAGGGAGCTGCTGGATTATTTGAAGTATGTTAGATTGATAATGAAGAGTTGTTAACAAACTAGCTTTTATTAAATCCACTTTGATTATCCACAAGAGAATTTGTATGGGTGATTGAAAACTTGTTATGGAGTATGTAAAGAAAATAGGATGATGCGAGAAAATATGTCATTTAAAAATTATGTGCACTTGGCACTCATTACTTTAACAATGTTCATTGGTAACTCTTTTGCACAAGATTTATCAAAATATCCCACAAAACCCATACGATTAATCGTGGGGTTTTCTCCTGGAGGTGCAGCTGATGCTGTTGGGAGGGAGCTAGCTGCGGCATTATCGACTCGGCTTAATCAAACCGTTGTTGTAGAAAATCGCGCTGGTGCAAATGGTAATATCGCGGCTGAAACAGTCGCTAGAGCATCGCCGGATGGATATGTTTTATATTTTCCCTCGATTGGCCATGCCGTTAATGTATCGCTTTATAAAAAGCTTGCTTATGATCCGATTAAAGACTTTACTCCGATAGGCGGCGTTTTTTTAGCACCCAATATGTTAGTTGTGCCGATGAGTTCACCCTATAAAAATATTGCTGAGTTAGTTAGTGCGGCTAAAGCGAATCCGGGTAAATTAACTTTTGCCTCTTCGGGCAATGGCACATCGGTTCATTTATCGGCTGAGTTATTTTTACGAATGGCACAGATTAGCCTTGTACATATCCCTTATAAAGGCACTGGTAGCGCAATGCCAGATTTAATTTCTGGGCAGGTTGATATGAGTTTTCCTAATTTGCCCAGTGCCTTAGTACAAGTAAAGGCGAATAATTTAAGAGCTTTAGGGATTACTACTGCGAGTAGATCTGCAGCAGCGCCAAATATTCCAACCATCGCCGAGTCTGGTTTAGTTGGTTATGATATGGCAACTTGGTACGGCTTAATCGGACCTGCGAATTTACCGGTAGTGATTAGAAATCGACTGAATCAAGAATTACAGTCTGTATTAGCTGATCCCAAATTTAAGGATAAGTTGATTTCGCAGGGGGCAGACCCCATGCCTGGTTCTGCCGAGCAATTTGGGCAATTTTTAAAAAATGAAATATCTCGGTGGAATAAAATTATTACCCAAGCTGGTATCGTGCTTGAGTAATGAGGTGATATGCATCGTATTGTTGATGCCTGATTGGTGATCAAATCAAAAACATCATACGCAAATTGCTTAGTCAAGAAAAAATTCAAGAAAAAGGTCAAGAAAAGGCTCGGGGAAAAGTTCAGGCTACCCAATTATGTAATAGGGTAGCCATTAAGTTGGTTTGTTTAAGTGATGTAAAAGTAATAGATACGTAGATCATCTAGAAGCTATTACTTGACAGTTTTGCGAGCAATAACGACATTATCTAATACTAAATTTTGGGTCCAGATCCACCTGGCATCTTGAAACAATTCTGGAAAACGCGTATAAGCTTGCAAATTATTCACGCCGATTTCTTGATCCGTAAATTCCCAGGCTCTTGGCCAATTGGTATCATTAAACCGGCTAGATTGCCAGTTTTTTGGAATGGGGTAATGAACCGCATAGCACTTGAATTCACAAGTTGGTTTACGTGAAAAGGGGTGGGTACGGCCGCCAAGATTTGGTGTGTCGTGAATATTGCCTTTTTCTACGACTTCTTTTGGATCATGCAGTGGACCAATAAAAAAGGTTTGGGCTTTCCAGCTAGAGTCGGTCATCGTACCATCTGAGAATTTTGCGATCAGTCCGCCATCGCCAGGGTACCATTGGGTAGTTGTTGGTGTAACAGGTTTTGGAAATTCTTCCATACCCAGTCCCAAGTGCTCATCCCAGTCTACTATCAAGAAGGAGATGGTGTAGGGCCGCTTTACTTTAAATTTTACGATGGCAGAATTAAAGGGCGTGTAGGGTGTATTGTCGACTGAAACGAGTTGGTTATTAATCCACATTTCATAATAATTATCTGCCACAATAAAACCAGTAATTACCTCACCGTCGTGGTCTATTTCAATGACGGGGACTTTATCGGTCACTACTTCAGAGGAGTTTTTTGGAGTAACTTGATTGCACTCGTTATAAAGATCAAAGCTTTTTGGCCCAAGACCTTTTTGAAGAGCGGTTTCAGCTGGGACCGTGATCACTGTTCCATCAGTCGCTGTAATTTGACCGACAGCACTTTGACGAATATTCATTTTCGGATTGTGCCTTGGGCAATCGTAGACATTATTTACGAGAATTTTATCTGCTTTGCCTTGAGTGATCATCCGTTTATAGGATGTATTATCTGGATCAAGGCTAGCATTTGGCGGCATTGACTGGCAGCCAATTAAAGTCAGAGGTAATAATAGGGTAAGAAAAGTATTTGGTATTTTTGCAAGGTGCCAGTTAGCTGTAAGCATTTGTATCCCCAAGAATATTTATTAGTATGTTCTTTAATATAGCACCAATCATTGATCAAATACACGTTTCATGTTTGGCAATAGCCTAGGATAATTGCTGGGAGATAAAAGGTCCTAGACTTGGGTTGTCAGTAAAAAACAGGCATTGATCACTTACTCAGGCGTAATACCTGCTTTTTTGATCACTCCGGCCCATTTTTGAATATCTTTTTGGATCAGTAGGCCAAATTCTGCGGCCGTAATTGACGAACTCCTCGCCCCTTCAGCGCGTAATTTTTGTTGAAATTCTGATGAGCTGACAACTTGATTAATCAGGGTATTGAGTTTTTCGACAATCGACTTAGGCGTGCCTGAGGGAGCCAAGATACCATTCCAACCCAAGACTTCAAAGCCTCTTACAACATCATTCACAGCTGGGGTATCTGGTAGGATTGGCAGCCGATCTTTACCGCTAACGCCGAGGGCTTTAATTTGGTTAGATTGAATTTGTGGCAGTGCGCTACTAGCAGATGCCACGAAATACATATGAATTTCTCCAGAAATAAGGGCCGTCATTACTTGTGGGCTACCCTTATAAGGAATATGGGTCATACTGGTATTTGTCATCGTGTTAAATAGTTCAGCACCAAGATGGCCAAGACTACCAGCGCCAACGCTGCCAAAATTTAATTTACTTGGATTTGCTTTGGCATAGGCAATGAGAGAATTTAGATGGGTTGCTGGGGAGTTTTTAGGTACGACTAAAACCAGAGAGACAACGCTTACAAGAGCAACTGGTTCAAAAGATTTGACACTATCGTAGGGTAATTTAGCAAATAAACTTGGATTGGTAACATGGGAAGGGAAGACCATGAGCAGGGTATAGCCATCGGCTGGTGCGTTTGCCACGAATTGCGTGCCTGATATACCGCTAGCACCTGGTTTATTCTCGACAAAAGCTTGTTGACCCAGCAGTGGTGTTAATTGGGTGACGAGGTGTCTTGCCAAATTATCGGTAATTCCGCCGGCTCCAGATGGAACTATGAGTCGAATTGGGCGATCGGGATAGGCCCCGATGGAGTTTGCACCGAAACTGAGCATACAAAGACAAAGTAAAACTTTGAAGGGTTGAGTCAAGATAAGCATCTGTGTTTTCTTTATAAAGAGTCTAGAGGGTGCTTGGCAATAAAAGCTTTGACGACTGCTGCGCAATCATCTGGGGCAACTGCTCCAGTGTGGTAGCCATCAGCCAGAATCATTTCTAATTGGCCGTTTGGTATTTGCTGGACGTAGCGATTAAATTCTGCAAAACCTCGGCGCGCAGTATCGTTGCCAACAATGAGTGTTGGTATAGTGAGTTCTTTGAGATGCGGTTCTTGATTAATACTAGCCACCCAATTGAGGTATGCGATAGCAGTCTTTGTTGGGGTTTGTCCCATGAGGTTGATCCACCATTCGTGACCTTTAGTTGGCATTTTGCTTCCTAGTCGATTGCCCATAGTCCAGCGCGCCCAACTTGCCAAACCGAATTCTTGCATATGTGCAATCCAGCCATCGATGTTAGGGGCTTTGATAGCAGGGCTGATCATGCAAAGGCTTTGAATCTTTTGAGGTAGTGTGCGCGCTATTTCGATACCCGTCATCGCACCACTTTTACCCGTAACTAGATGAACTTTTTGATGAGGACTGACCCGCTCGATCACATTTTGAAGATCGTTGATCAGATGATGGGTAGTCAATTCGAGTGGCCCCTTAGTGGGTAAACTTTGGCCAAAACCACGCTGATCATATCGAACCACTTGGTATTTTCGAGAAAAGTGGGGCACCCATGCATACCAAGCAGCTACATTTTCTGTAAATCCATGAATGAAAATGATGGTTTCTGGATTAGTCCAAGGATCAGTATGATCATCAACTTGGTAAAAGATTCCTAAATCGGCTGTTTGTTCAAGAAGTGGCATTAAATTTGCTTATATTTTGTAAGATAATATAATTATCTTACAAATGAAACATTAGTAACCGGGTAGAGGAATTACGATAAAGATATTACGATAGATTCATCAAGATAGAGAAATAAAAATTTTCTGTAGGCTTATATTGATGCAAATAATGTTAACCGCCAATTTTTAATGAATTTTGTGTAATCTAGAAGTAATTAAAAAAAAGTACTTAAATAACTAAAGTTTGACTCCAAAAGTATGCCGGCCTTTAAATGAGGTTTGCGGAAATATGAATCGATAAATAGTTTTTTATTGATCTTCAAAGAATTATCTTGAGTGTTTAATTTTTAGTGAAATATCATAAAAATGGTTATTCCGAAGTTGTTAATTATTCATTTAGTAAGTAAGAATTTTTTTTACTTAGGAATTATTTCATTTGGACTCGTACAAAGCGTTCTAGGATTTGCGCAAGCTCCAAGTAATGGTCAAGTTTCTGCGGGAAGTGCGAGCATTTCTCAGCAGGCTAATCAAACCACAATTAATCAAACCAGTCCAAAAGCGATTATTGATTGGCGATCTTTTTCAATTGGGGCAGATAAGCGGGTAGTTTTTGTTCAGCCGAACTCTTCAGCGATCACCTTAAATAGAGTTACTGGTAAAGAGGCCAGTGTGATTAATGGTTCATTACTAGCTAATGGCCATGTTTGGCTCCTCAACTCCAATGGAATTTTGATTGGCAAAACGGGACAAGTTTCTGTTGGAAGTTTTTTAGGATCTACTCAGTCTTTGGCGAATGAAAAATTTCTAGCGGGAGATTACCGTTTTAGTCCTAACCTAAATTCTGGATCGCTGATTAGCAACCAAGGAAAAGTCATCGTCAAGGATGGTGGATATGCCATATTGTCCGGAGAAGCCGTTAGGAACGATGGCTATATACAGGCTAATTTAGGTCAAGTTATTTTAGCTGGTTCGAAAGCTTTTGCCATTGATTTGAGTGGTGATCGATTGATATCTTTTGCGGTTACTGAGCCTCTTGAGATGATTCCAGCGGATGGCCGAGCCATTGTAGATAATACTGGCACGTTGCGCGCTGATGGTGGACAGGTTTTGTTAACGGCCAGAAGTGCCTCTCAGTTAATTGGTCAGGTAATTAACACTTCAGGATTGATTAGCGCGGCTTCGGCTTCATTAGTTAACGGTTCGATTGTATTAGACGGTGGAACAAATGGCAGTGTAACTGTTTCGGGAAGCTTAGATGCAAGTGGTAAAAATGCGCAAGAGAAGGGTGGTGCTATTGATGTGATGGGACAGCGCTTGAGTTTGACTTCTTCGGCGGTACTAGATGTTTCTGGAGATTTGGGTGGAGGAATTATTCAGATTGGTGGTTCATGGCAGGGTGCTGCCAATCAATACAGTCCGGCAGTTACAAATACCATTGCATCAGGGGCTATGTTAAATGCTTCTGCAATTACCAAGGGTGACGGTGGATCTATTGTGGCTTGGTCGGATATATTCAATCCACGCTCAGTTACGCAAGTCGGGGGAAATTTATCAGCTAATGGTGGCCTGTTAGGAGGTAATGGCGGCTTCATTGAGACTTCAGGCCGTCTTTTGGATATTAACGGAATTCGGGTTAGTACCAAATCACCCTTAGGTAAGACAGGAAACTGGTTGATTGATCCAGTAGATACTGTGATTCAATCCCTTTCGCAGTCTAATACTGCAACGACGACTTATATATCATCGACTACATTATTAAGTAGTCTGGCCGAAACGAACTACATCCTCTCTTCATCGAGTGGTGGGAATATCAATGTTAATGCTGATTTAACAAGTGCATCCACTAATACAGTAACTTTAATTGCTAGTGGATTATTAAATGTGAATAGTAATCTCAATTTGACTGGTAATCTAACTCTCAGCTCTACTGGTGGTGGAGTCAGTTTGGGTTCGGGTACTACAATCACCACAAATAATTTGACGATTAATGGCAGCTTAACAGGCTCAGGGAATATTGCGTTTCGTAGTGGTGTAAACAGTGATTTGTTGATTAGTCAAACCTTCGTAACTCCAACTACTTACTCGGGAAATATAACTGGTAATGGCAAACTAACCAAGTCAGGTTCGGGTTCTTTAACTTTGACTGGTAGTAACACCTTTACAGGTGGCATAACAATTTCTGAGGGGACTTTGATTGGAAATACCCTGTCCCTGCTGGGTAATGTTGTTAATAATGGTAATTTAATCTTTAATCAATCGAATGCAGGCACCTTTGCTGGAAATATATCTGGTACTGGTTATGTTGGTAAGGATGGCCAAGGAGTTCTGACTTTATCCGGAGTTAATAATTATAGTAATGGTACGCAGATTGCTAATGGAACTATTGTAGGAAACACGCAGTCGTTAATTGGAAATATTCTTAATAATGCTGCTTTAATATTTGACCAATCTAGTACTGGCCAATTTGCTGGAAATATTTCTGGGAGTGGTTCGGTCACAAAATTAGGCCAAGGCAATCTTACCTTGACTGGAAACAACAGTTATACCGGTGGAACAACTGTTTCGACTGCGAGTCTTATAGGCAATACCCAATCTTTAACTGGCAATATTGTTGATAACGCCACTGTCATATTTGATCAAGCCACGAATGGTACTTTCGCTGGGAATATTTCTGGCACTGGTGCACTTTTAAAACTAGGTGCGGGCTCGTTGACTCTTTCTGGCAGAAATAGTTATACCGGTGGAACAACGATAACAACGGGTACTTTAATTGGTAATTCGCAGTCATTAACTGGCAATATTGTCGATAATGCTTTTTTAACATTTGACCAATCTAATACCGCAGTAATTCAATCTAACGATGCGGTGTTTGCAGGTCGGATTTCTGGAACTGGAGCGTTTACCAAACAAGGCTCTAGCTCATTGACTCTGACCGGTGAAAACAATTATCAAGGTGGCACCACTATTTCCGCCGGAACGCTCATAGGTAATTCCCAATCCTTAACGGGCAATATTTTGAATAATGGGGCTTTGACTTTTGACCAATCTGGAACTGGTCAATTTGCTGGAAATATTTCTGGGTCTGGTTCATTTACTAAATTAGGCCAAGGCAATCTTACCTTATCTGGAACGAATAGTTATACCGGCGGCACGACTATTTCTTCGGGAAGTCTGATAGGAAGCACACAATCTTTAACTGGCAATATTGTTGATAATGCTAGTGTCATATTTGATCAATCGACTACAGGCACTTTCGCTGGAAATATTTCTGGTACTGGCGCACTTTTAAAGCTAGGTGCGGGGTCGTTGACTCTTTCTGGCAGAAATAGTTACACCGGTGGAACAACGATAACGACGGGGACTTTAATTGGTAGTTCGCAGTCTTTAACTGGCAATATTGTGGACAATGCTTTTTTAACCTTTGACCAATCTAGCGATGCGGTATTTGCAGGTCGGATTTCTGGATCTGGTGCGTTAACCAAACAAGGCTCTGGTTCATTGACTCTAAGCGGTGAAAACAATTATCAAGGTGGCACCACTATTTCTGCCGGGGCTCTTATCGGAAATACACAGTCCTTAATTGGTAATATTGTTGATAATGGCACTTTAATATTTGATCAATCGAGTACAGGAACCTTTGCGGGGAGTATTTCTGGATCTGGAACTGTGCAAGCGCGTGGTCAAGGAAGCCTGACCTTATCCGGAGTCAATACTTATGGGGGTGGGACGACTATTTCTGCGGGCACACTCATTGGTAATGCGCAGTCTTTAACCGGTAATATGATTAATAATGCAACGTTGATATTTGATCAATCAAATACAGGAACCTTTGCCGGGAGTATTTCTGGGTCTGGCTCAGTGCAATCGCGCGGTCAAGGAAACTTAACCTTATCCGGGGTCAATACTTATAGGGGGGGGACGACTATTTCTGCGGGTACACTCATTGGTAACACGCAATCCTTAACAGGAAATATTGTTGATAATGCTTCATTGATATTTGATCAATCAAATAATGGCACCTTTGCTGGGAGTGTATCTGGATCTGGTTCATTTCAGTCACGTGGTCAAGGCAGCTTAACACTAGCGGGAACAAATAACTACCAAGGAGGAACCTTAATTTCTGGAGGCTCATTAGTTGGTAATACGCAGTCCTTAACCGGCAATATTGTTAATAATGCGTCTTTAATTTTTGATCAGTCTACTGATGCTACTTTTAGTGGAAATATTTCTGGAAGTGGTAATGTGATAAAAAATAATGCCGGTAAATTAATTTTGGCTGGATTAAATACATTTACCGGAGGGACCATCACGAATGCTGGTCAATTACAATTAGGATTGAGTACGACGTCGGATAATACTGCACCGACTACTTCGTCGGCGAGTCTAGTACCGACTAATTTTAATCCTGCTGCCCTAAACTTCAAACTCCCTCCGCCCATGCAATTTGCGCCGCCTCCAACAACTAGCTTTGCAGGCCCTAGTGGTCCTCAGGTATTAAATCCAAATAGCGCTGGATTGCCGCCTCCTCAGGCTCAAGGGTCTAGCCCTACTGGGCCCAGCGGGCCTGGCCCCGTAGGAATTTCAGATGTTGGCGGTGCTTCGCCTCCTCCTCCCGGTGGGGGCCAAGGGCCTACAGGTGGACAAGGTGTCGCCGGAAATCCGGGACCTGGTCCTGGAGGTGGTAATGCTCCAGCTGGCTCAAATCCGTCGCCTAATGCTCCGCCAGTCGGTGGTGCTTTTGTAGCTAGTTTTACAGATGCAGGGCCACCACCACCGCCATCGGGACCGAATCAGCCATCAACTACTGGTCAGGGACCTGTTGCACAGGGAGTGGAATCAGCTTCGCCAGCAGCCCCACCTCCTCCTCCCCCGCCATTAACGGCAAAGGCAACTCCGAGTGATACGCCTGCAGCAGGGGATGCTTCTCTGAAAGTAACAGCGGTCGTTCCAACGTATACGCCCCCCAAACAAAATGCTAGACAAACCTCTCGTGTATCAACGACTATTGTGGCAAATGGTTTAGCGCTTCAAAAAACACAAAATATTGCCTCGAGTAGTACACCCGTATTAAATAACAATTTATCTATTCGAGGAAATTCTGCAAATTGGTAATTCGGATCAATCCTAAAAGCTTATTCATACAGCTTACTTTTTTAGTTGGATACTCTTTGAGTTACGCTCAAAGTATCCCGAACGCGCCCAATATCCCTATATTGCCACCGATTTCTCCGGCAGACGCAATCATTCAGGACTTTAAGAGAATCACGGATGCCGACTTGACCAAATCATCACCAAGTGGAGATAAAGTCTCTGGGGTCGTTAAAACAAATCAGCTTGATACGAACTTATTGAATCAAGTATCTTTAGGAAAGTCATTGATTGGTGAGGATTGTGAGATTTCAGCTGCAAAGGATATTGAGCAAACGACTCTCAACCAAGTTAGTAAAATTACTTGTAATGGCAAAGCTCTCGGTAATTTGTTGGCGCAGTCTTCTTTGCCCCAGCCTAATTCGACAAATACAGAAGAGTTAATATTGGCTATTAAAAAGCAATATATTTCTTCTCAAGCTAGTCCAGTGATTAGTACAAAGATGCAATGTGCACCGCTGAAGTGGTTAGAACTTGAACAAAAATTACTAGATTTTCAAGTTGCGGTAATGCCGTGTACCTTGAATAACGGCGGTTGGCCTCATCTTGTTTTAATGCGTTCGGAAGAGAATCGATTATTTGTTACTGAGGGGCCCCCAGCATTGTTTCAGGTACTACTCGAATCTTTAAGGGATCAGACTAGCAAGACTGAGCCGATCGTGATGAGCTCAAATCAGCAAGTCGCCATGCTTCAAAATATTTGGGGCAAGCCAGTTCGGTTAGTTTCTCCCAATGACACGGCCTTATTTGAACAAATACTTGCAGAAGCTCGGGTTGCCAATGCGGCAGATAATTTTGATCAGAGTGAGGCTTTATTTCGCAAAGCCTTGAAAATTCAAACACAACTGTTAGGTGAAGATTCGGAGGCCTTAATTGACTCTTTACTCAACCTTGCTCTCAGTGCTAGTAATAATGGACGCTTTGAGGAGTCTGTTGGACTCTTTACGCGCGTCGAGACTCTTGTCCAAAGATCATCAGATAATAAATTCAAAGCACGTTATTTAACTTATTTAGGATATGACGCCGCTAACCGAAGAGAATATCTTGACGCGCTTAAATACGCTCATCAAGCCACTAGTGAGTGGCGCGCCATTTTAGAGTTAGATAAGACCCTAGTTGATCAAGCGAATGAAGATGAAACTTTTGTAAAAATTGATTTAGGCGAATTAGCGATGGCTTTAAATTTCGAAGCCAATATGTCCCTACGAAATGCGGAGTTGGTTGGTGCACAAGCACAAACTGTAGAGGCATTTGACATATTAAATAAGAAAAATAATTTTCCAGCTTACTGGCGCTCTGATGTTTTAGTAACCATGGGGGATGTCGCTATTGCGCAGGGCAGGGTGACAACCGCAGAGACTTATTATCAAGCCGCATTAGCAATTCAAAGACAGTTATATGGAGAGTCCAAGTCAACTGTAAAAATCCTGATGAAGATTGGTACAGCTAGACAAAAAGAAGGGTTATTTACGAATGCCATTATCACTTTTAGAGAGGCTATTCAAATTGCAAAAAAACTACCAAATGGGTATGCTAATATTTTTACACCTGATCAGTTAAGCTTTTATGCAGATGCGGCGATCGACTTATCTAAAAATCTGCCAAGTGATTTAGACAAGCAAGGATTATTTGCCGAGGTATTCGATGCATTTCAGATGCAAAAGTCCAGTGCCGTAGAAAAAACGCTCTTGATGTCGTCGGTACGGATGATGTCAAGCAATCCTCAAATGAGAGATTTAGTCGAAAAGTTGCAATCTGCTGAGCGCATTCGGGATACAGATAAAACCCAATTAGCGGCTGAAACAGCGCTATTAGATGATCAACGAAGTAAGCTTGTAGAGGATCGATTAATTGCTCAGATTGAGCAGAAAAATCAAGAAATCTTGCGTTATCAGCAAGAATTGCAAGCTAATCATCCCAATTACTTGGAGCTAACAAAAACTAAACCAGTTTTGATTAATGAATTACAAAGTTTTTTAACCCCGAATGAAGCGATTGCATTATTTTTACTAGGAACGCAGTCGAGTTATATTCAACTGATTACGCGCTCAGAAATTCAGCTAGCTAAAATTGAGCAAGGTGATCAAGCTATTCATGAAGACGTTAAAAGTTTACGAAAGGCATTAGAAATTGAGGGAGGCAGTGTTAAAGAGTTTGATTTAAACAAGTCATACACAGTTTATCAGGCACTTTTTGGGCAGGTTGAAAAACAATTTAAAAATATTGATCATTTAATTGTTGTGCCGACCGGCCCGCTCGCTAGCTTACCATTTAGTATTTTAGTGACCAAGCCGATTGCAGGTGTGGATTACAGCAAGGCTGAGTGGTTAGTTAAGCAGTTAGCTATTACACATACGCCGTCATTAAAATCTTTTTTTGAGAAACGCTCAACTGTCCAGTTACAACAGGCTAGTAAAGCATTTCTTGGTTTTGGCAACCCAGTTCTAGCAAAACTTCAGGAGTCAAGCCTTGGCAGTGGTACTCAAGCTGTGATGATCTCAAAATCAAATGCTCCATCCCCGATCAAGCCAAATATGAAAACTGCGGCGGTGATTTCAAAAAATACTCTGGCGACTAATTTGCCAACTCCAGTAGCTAATCAGGAGCCTCAAGTTATCGCGGCTGGAAAGATTGTCTGTCGTGATGGGGGACCAATTCCAGCATCCATTTTAACGGCTATGCCTTCTTTACCTGATACTGCAAATGAGATTATTCAAGTATCTAAATCGTTGGGTGGTAATGGCCTTACAGATATTTATTTGGGGGTGCAGGCTAATGAAGTAAATTTTAGAAATCTGAACTTAACTGATTACCGTGTAATTTATTTTGCTACGCATGGCTTGTTACCCGGCGAATTAAAATGCCAATCTGAACCTGGTTTAGTCTTAACACCGCCTGGGCAAGCCGCAAAAGATAAATCTGAAGATGGCGTTTTAGATGCCAGTGAAATCTCACAATTTAAATTAAATGCAAATTTAGTAGTTTTATCAGCTTGTAATACCGCTGGTGGTGGCGGCAAATTTGGCGGGGATTCCTTAACAGGTTTAGTAGAAGCTTTTTTCTATGCCGGGGCACAAAATTTATTAGTCAGTCACTGGAGTGTTCCATCGACTGCGACGATGCAATTAATGACGCAGGTATTTGCTAATTTAGGCTCGAATTTTTCTAATGGCAGCGCGGTGTCTTTACAAAAAGCGCAACAGCAAATGGTGCAGAATAGTTTAACTGCTCACCCAGTTTTTTGGGGAGCATTTGTTTTGATTGGCGATGGTGCTGTTGAGGGTACGGGCTCAAAAAAGATGGTAAGTCAAATGCAACCAAATAATGTTGTGCGTCACGTAGCTAGTCAAGTAACACTCCAACAATCCAACTAATTGCATGAACAGCACACACCAATTGCACTCATTTTCTTGGATATGGATGAGGGATAAAGCCATTGTTAGCTTGCGCACATTTCTCAAGCCGATTATTTTTTTCGGTAGCTTAACAATTTATGCTTTTGGAGTCTACGCAGACCCCGTGATTGTGATGGATGTCCGGGGGACAAAGCTCAAGCCAGGTGCGACGATTGATGGGGATAAGCCTTTAATTCTGGGGGAGGGGGAGCGAATTACCTTGATCAGAACCGATGGTGTTACCGTGACGCTTCGCGGGCCTTTTGATGGCGTACCTATTTCAAAAAAATCTTTAACGAATGATCCAAAGCAAGCTTTATCGGCATTAGTTGCCACTCGAGATGCCAGAACGAATTCTGTGGGATCGATTCGGGCAGCAGGGGATGCCAAGGAATTGCCTAGTCCTTGGCTAATTGATGTGACTCGGCCTGGAGTTCGCTGTTTACCTGAAGGGGATAGACCAATCTTTTGGCGGCCTGATGCGACTAACGAAGTGCAATTAACGGTAACGCCTTTAGACCGGTCTTATAAGGTGGAGTCAGTTTGGCGTAGTCAGAGTGCAGCGGTTTTTTTCCCTGAGTTAACTTTACCGAGTGAAAACAATTACTTAAAAGTCAATTATGATCAGCAAGAGTTTTCGATACAGGTTATACAAATACCCAAAATCATTCCGCAAGATTTAGTTTTATCAGCTTGGTTATTAGAAAAAGGTTGTGTTCAGCAAGCGGATGCGCTGATTATTCAATTAAGAGAGAAATATGAAATTAAGTAATTCCCATAAACAAATTTTTACAGCTATTGGAGCGACTATTTTTGCTTCGGTTCTTGCCTATATGACGGTCCATTATTTAAGTTTTTTGAGAAACTTAGAAAATATTGCGACAGATATTCGGGTTGCGGCATTTCAGCCCAATCAGCCGCAATCAAAAGATGTTGTAGTGGTGGCGATTAATGAGGCCACCGTAACGCAATTTCAATATCGATCTCCAATAGACCGTGAATTCTTATCGAAGACCCTAAAAACTCTCGAAAAAAAAGGTGCTAAGGCGATTGGGCTTGACGTCATTATTGATCAACCAACGGAGATTTTCAAAGATAATTTACTGAAGAAAACTCTCGACGAACTCAAGACACCGATATTTATTAGTTACTCAATCACACCGTCGATTGTCAATGAAGATCAACTCGAGTATTTGAATCGTTTTGTGCCAGAAAAGATGCGAGCGACTGCCAATATGGCCACTGACCCTTTTGATGGTTCAGTGAGGTGGATATATCCAGGGCAAGCGAGTGCTGATGAGCCCAAAGGTTTTGCTCGCAAGGCCTTAGAGCTCATTGGTCAAGAAACTCCGAAGCGCTTAGTTGAAATAGCCTGGCGAGCGAAGCCGGACATGGAGACCCCACCATTTCCAATTTATCCTGCCAATACGCTAGGGGTATTGCCGGATATTTGGTTCAAGGACAAGATTGTTTTAATTGGTGCAGTTTTATCCATTACTGATCGTCATAAAACACCTTTATCGGTGGTTCATGGCGAGGGTGATGACGGTATGATGCCGGGGGTTTTAATCCATGCACATAGTATTGCTCAGTTATTAGAAAACCGATCTGAGCCGGGGATTTCTCCTTATGCGAAGATCGTTATTATTTTCCTTGCAGGTTTACTGGG
>Ga0114966_10001611_pt1 | contig 20662 bp, 16 predicted proteins | sample M_130207_XF_Meta_FD_87029 | JGI IMG/M metagenome (GOLD analysis project Ga0114966, IMG submission 87029) | Freshwater microbial communities from Lake Montjoie, Canada to study carbon cycling - M_130207_XF_MetaG | ecosystem: Environmental > Aquatic > Freshwater > Lake | place: Lake Montjoie... | reverse complement strand
TGTCGCGACGTCCGCGATACTGCCTTGCGGCAAAATCCTGCTCCTGGATGAAGGCAGGCGGTTCGGTGTCAAACAGGGGGACTCGGTCGGTCAGGACGTGGGTGGCGCTCACTCGGTGGAAAAAAGGTAGTGTGTGGAGCTTTGAAAGGTCTCGCCCGGACGCAGGATCACGCTGGGGAAGTTCGGATGATTCGGGCTGTCGGGATAGTGCTGCGTTTCGAGGCAGAAGCCATGACGTTTGGCATAAACATGCCCGCCCTTGCCCTTCACGCCGTTGAGGTGATTGCCGGTATAAAGCTGCACACCGGGCTCGGTGGTGCGCACGGTCATCACGCGCCCGCTTTTCGCTTCCTTCACGACGGCGGCGAGCTTCATGCCGCTGCCGGAGAGAACGTAGTTGTGGTCGTAGCCGATGCCTTGGATCAAAGGTTTGTAGTCAGCACTGATGCGTTCGCCAATCGTGTGCGGCGTGGTGAAATCGAGAGGCGTGCCTTTGATGCTAATGATTTCGCCGGTAGTGATGAGATCATCGTCCGTGCCAGTGATCTGCTCCGACGGAATCGTCAGAAGGTGGCTGAGGATGTCACCGCTGCCTTCACCGGCGAGATTGAAGTAGGCGTGGTTGGTCAGGTTGATGACCGTTGGCTTGTCGGTTGTGGCCTTGTAGTCGATCTGCAGGCCGTTGTCCTTCGTGAGCGTGTAGGTGACCGTGCTCTTTAGCGTGCCGGGAAAGCCTTCCTCGCCATCAGCGCTGGTGTAACTCAGTTCCACGCCATCAGTGAGTTCCTTGGCGCTCCAGAGCTTCTTATCGAAGCCTTCCTTGCCACCGTGGAGCTGATGTTTGCCCGAGTTCGGGGTCACTTGGTATTCGACGCCGTCGATCTTGAACGAGGCACCGCCTATGCGGTTCGCGTAGCGGCCAGTGATGCAGCCGAAGAAGGGATTTTTCGCGAGATAGCCGTCTAGCGAGTCAAAGCCGAGTACGACATCGCCGAACTGGCCCTTTTTGTCTGCCACCTTCAGCGAGACAATGTATCCGCCCCAATTGGTGATCTGTGCTTCCATGCCGTTCGCGTTGTGCAGCGTGAACAGCTTCACTTCTTCACCTGCGGCGGTTTTTCCCCAAGTCACGGACTCGATGGAGGCGCTGGCGGCATGCGACGAACTGGCGATCGACATGAGAAACAGAAGAAGGGTGGAAAGCGCGGAAAAGCGCATGGTTGGGGTGGGGAAGGTGGGCCGCGAGTGTGGCGGCAGAGGCTGGCGTTCGCAAGAAGGTATTCCGGGGCCGAAGCATGAACTTTTTGCGCCGCCGCGAAGATTTTGTGTAACCTCCGCCGCTGCTTTCCTCACGGAGCCGGTATCATGGACACTTCTTCCCCATCACCCGACCCGTTTCACGGCCTGAACCCGGTATCCCTCATGGCCGCAGCTGCTATGCCTACTGACGGCGGCGCGGACACCATTCCTCTCGAAGCACGTGATCTTTCTTCGCTGGAGGAAATCACCGCTGCGTTTCCCGATCTCGAAATTCTCGGCGAGATCGGTCAGGGTGGGATGAGCGTCGTCTATCGTGCCCGGCAGCCGAAACTCGACCGTCTCATCGCGCTGAAGATCCTGCCAAAGGCCCTCGCCGCCACGCCCGGCTTTGCCGAGCGCTTCACGCGTGAAGGCCGTGTGCTCGCACGTCTCAGCCATCCGAACATCGTCGCCGTGCATGACTTTGGTGAGAGCGGTGGCTTCTGTTTCCTCATCATGGAATACGTGGACGGCGTGAATCTCCGCCAGGCTATGCGCGCAGGCCGATTCACGCCGGAGCAGGCGCTGAAGATCATTCCAGCCATCTGCGAGGCACTTCAATTCGCGCACACGCAGGGCGTTTTGCATCGCGATATCAAACCGGAGAACATCCTGCTCGATTCGAAAGGCCGTGTGAAGATCGCTGACTTCGGCATCGCCAAAATCATCAGCGAGGACAGTGCGGATGCCATGCTGCTGACGCAAAGCGGCGCCAAACTCGGCACCGCGCCCTACATGGCTCCGGAACAGATCGAGCAACCTTCCACGGTGGATCATCGTGCGGACATTTATAGCCTCGGCGTGGTGTTTTATGAGATGCTGACTGGTGAGCTGCCGCTGGGACGCTTTGCAGCGCCTTCGGAGCGATCCACCTGCAATGGCAACGTCGATGAAGTGGTCTTCCGCGCTCTTGAAAAGGAACGTGGCCGCCGTCAGCAGAGCGCAGGTGAGTTCAAGACTCAGATCGAGGGCCTGGCCTCCATGCCGCCTTCCGTGCAGCGGGCATTGGCGCGGCGCTTTGAGAGTTTTGAGTATAAATCCAAGCGCATGCTTTTTGGCATGCCGCTGCTACATGTCACTTCAGGCATTGATCCCACGACCGGGCGCAGGCGTGTGGCACGCGGCTTCTTTGCTTTTGGCGAAATCGCCATCGGTGTGTTCGCTTTCGGTGGTTATGCGCGCGGCTTGGTCGCCTGTGGAGGCATGGCCATCGGATGTCTTAGTTTTGGTGGTTTGAGCTTGGGTTTGATCTCGGTAGGCGGGCTTGCGTTGGCCCTGTTGTTTGCCTTGGGAGGCGGAAGCGTTGGTTTGATGTCTTCGGGTGGCATGGCCCTGGGTTGGTGGGCAGCGGGAGGCATGGCCGCTGGTGTACATGCGTTTGGAGGTGCCGTGTATGCGCTTGTGAGCGGCATGGGTGGCAAGGTGCATGCACCTCAGGTGATCAAGAGTCTCACCGAGATGCCAGCCGTGTTGCAATGGCTGCATTGGCTCACGATCAACTCACCTGCCCTGATGAGTTGGCTCTGGCTTCCGGCGGTGCTGCCCACTTCGTTGCTGCCGTGGTGGGCACGCAAGCAGCTTGAATTTGAGGCCCGTGGCGACCATCAGCGCGCCACAGTTTGGCATGAACGTCCATCTCGCGTGTTTTGGATTGCCCCAGCAGTGCTCTTGGCGTCTTTGGAATTCGTCTTGCTGACGTTCCGCTGGATCGAGGTCTTCCCGGTCGAGCAACATGTGGGCCGTCTGATCCATGTAGGTGATGTGACTCTGCAAAATGTCATCGCCACGGGGATCGAGCTCATCGGCTTCCTTTTCGCATCTCTCAGTCTGCCGCTGTGGCTGCGCCTGGTGCCACCGAATGCATTCTACGGTGTGCGCCTTCCCTCGACGATGGCCTCGGAGAAGCGCTGGTATGATGTGAACGCGTATTTCGGCAAGCAGCTCTTCATTTGGTCGCTCGCGGTCGTTGGCGCGGGCATCGCCGGTTTTTATCAACTGCCACGCCATCAGGATGCTTATCCATGGGCCGCGCTCACTCTCACTTTGGTCTCTGTTGCCGCGTCGGTGATCTCCACCCTCTGGTGGATGCGCCAGCATCCGGCGGGCGCTCCATCGCAAAAGAAGAACCGGTTGGCTTCTTGGAGCGGTCAAGTCGCCGTGGCCGTTGTCATCGCGATGTTCATCAAGAGCTTCATCGCAGGAGCTTATCGCATTCCGCAAGGAAACGAACCCGGTGTTGCCAAGAATAGTCAGTGGATCGCTTCACATCTCGACACCGGATTCTTCACTGGCGACCTGATCATCTTCGAGCACGAAAGCGGGAACTACTGGATCGCGAGAGTGGTGGCACGTGAACCCAAAGGCCTGCGCCTCAAGCGCGGCGGCAGCCCTGATGAATTCTTCATGCCGTGGGATAAAATTGTGGGGAAGATGCTCTTCTCACACTTCACGCCGGATGTGGTCAGCGGGAAGTCGGAGAGTACGGTGGGGAAGGCTGCGCGATTTGTACACGTTATCAGCGGAGTCCAAAAGCCTCGCTCAATGCTGTGGAACGAAGGCATGACCGTCCTGCATGCGGTCCGGGACGCCGGCGGTTTCACATCCTTTGCCCACCCGAGCAAAACGAAGGTCGTTCGCGGCGAACGGGCTTTTTTAGTGGATCTCAGGGACCAGACTGAACCATTCGAGCTACAACCGGAGGATCAGATCATCATTCCTGAATGACGTCCTCCTTTCATGACACGCGCTGGACACTCGTTTCACGCTCGCGTGGCAGCGACGAGCAGGCGCGTTCAGCACTCAGTGAACTATGCGAGGCTTACTATGCGCCGGTGGTGGCCTTTTTGCGGCGTGATGGTCGTGAGGAGGATGCGTCGAGAGAGTTGGCGCATGATTTTTTTGCCAAACTACTCACTGGCGGAGCCATCGAGGGTGCCGATCCGCTGCGGGGACGGTTTCGCAGTTACCTGCTCGCTGCGCTGAAGCATTTCGCGGCGGATCAGCGGGATCGTGCGCATGCGGCAAAGCGAGGTGGCGGGCAAATACATGCATTCATCGAAGCAGAGTCCGATGCGACCGGCGCAGGGCTGCAAATCGCTGATGCGAGTGTGGAAGCACCCGATGCGGCCTTTGATCGCCAGTGGGCGCTGACCTTGCATGCGCGTGCCTTGGCCACTTTGGAGGCCGAAATGCGCGATAGCGGCAAGTCAGCCTACTTTGATGCCTTGAAGCCCTGGTTGACCAACGAAGCGGATGCGATACCGCAAGCCGAAGCCGCTGAGAAACTCAGTATGAGCGTTGAGTCCGTCAAAGTAGCCATCCACCGCCTGCGGAAACGTTTACGCGACGCGGTGAAAGCGGAGATCGCTCAAACCGTGAGCGATTCCACCACGGTGCGTGAGGAACTCGATGCGCTGATGATGGCGCTGCGTTAAGCGGTCGCGGCAGGAGCAGCGTCGGGCTTCTTCTCCTTCCAGGTGCTCTGGATGTAAATCTCGCGGAGGGTCTTGAAGTCGATGGCGGTGGGGCTGTCGGTCATCAAATCGCTGCCTTTGTTGTTCTTGGGGAAGGCGATGACTTCGCGGATGCTGTCTTCACCGCAGGCGAGCATGGCGACGCGGTCGAGACCGAGAGCGAGACCGCCGTGAGGTGGTGCGCCGAAACGGAAGGCGTCGAGAAGATGGCCGAACTTGATGGCCTGCTCTTCTTCGTTCACGCCGAGGACGCTGAACATCTTGGCCTGCAGGTCCTTCTCGTGAATTCGGATGGAGCCGCCACCGAGTTCGTAGCCGTTGAGGACGACGTCGTAGGCTTCGGCACGGACTTTGGCGTATTCACCAGCTTCCATGAGCGGGATGTCTTCGGTCTTCGGACGAGTGAAGGGATGATGCACGGCCACCCAGCTTTGGGATTCGGCATCGTGAGCCAGCAGCGGGAAATCGACGACCCAAAGGAAGTTGAAGGCGGTGCTGTCTTTGGTGAGTTCGGTCATGTTGGCGATCTCGACGCGCACGCGGCCGAGGATGTCGCAGGCTTCCTGCCAGGTGCCGGCGTAGAAGAAGACAATGTCGTTTTCTTCGACCTTGAGCTTGGCGATGAGCGCCTGCTGCTCTTCAGGTGTGAAGAATTTCCACAGCGGAGATTTGTATTCGAGGACGCCATTGGCATCGCGCTCCACCTTGATGAAGGCGAGTTGCTTCACCTTCATGCCCGCCTGCGTGGCGATCTCGTTCAGACGGATCATCTGGCCAGTGGTGATGCCCGCAAAGCCTTTCACGTTGATGGCACGGACGACGCCACCACCTTCGATGGTGCTGCGGAAGATTTTGAAGCCGCTGTTGGCGAAGACATCGGCCATATCGACGATCTCGTTGCCGTAGCGAGTGTCGGGCTTGTCGGAGCCGTAGCGGTCCATGGCCTCTTGATAGGTCATGCGCGGGAAGGGCAGCGGAATGTCGCGTCCGGTGCCGGCTTTGAACATGCTGACGAGCAAGCCTTCGACGAGCGTCAGGATGTCGTCACGCTCAATGAAACTGGCCTCGATGTCGATCTGGGTGAACTCAGGCTGGCGGTCGGCGCGCAGGTCTTCATCGCGGAAACAACGAGCGATCTGGAAGTAGCGCTCCAGACCAGCGACCATGAGCAATTGCTTGTACTGCTGCGGAGCCTGCGGCAGTGCGTAGAACTTGCCAGGATTCAAACGGGCAGGCACGAGGAAGTCGCGGGCACCTTCCGGCGTCGGGTTGCTCAGGATGGGCGTTTCGACTTCGACGAAGCCAGTGCCGTCGAGATAATTGCGCGCAGCATTGGTGATCTTGTGACGCGTGCGGATGTTTTTGTTCATGCGCTCGCGGCGCAGGTCGAGGTAGCGGTATTTCATTCGCAGATCCTCGTTGGACAGCTCCCGGTCGAGATGGAAGGGCAAGACGTCAGCCTTATTGAGCACTTTGCACTCGGTGGCGACGATTTCGACATCGCCCGTGGGCAGCTTGGCATTTTCGGTGCCTGTGAGACGCGCAGCGATCTTGCCAGTGATCTGCAAAACGTCCTCATCGCGCAGAGTGTGGCTCTGCGCGGCAAGTTCAGCATTCTCCTCGGGACGAAACACGACCTGGGTGAGGCCTTCGCGGTCACGCAAATCGATGAAGATGACGCCACCGTGATCGCGCGCCGAATTCACCCAGCCACAGAGTGTGACGGTCTGACCGATGTGCTCTGTGCGAACGGCGTTGCAATGAAGGGTGCGGAAGGCGTTGGGGATCATGGCGGAAAAAGGGCGCGTAGAGTCGGCGGATTCGTCCGCCGCGCAAGGGGTAAGGCTGTCGTCATATTCTGCAGTCAGCGAAGTCATTCCGGGAATATTCGGCACTCATCTTCCTCTCAAAATGAGGTGCGAAGCTGCGTCCACAGTGAAGTTGTATAACTTCGACAAAATGGGGTGAACACCCCATAAAGTTAGACAAAATGAAAACAAATCTTTGACGATGCTTGTTTTTGTCGCAATATCACCCTACAACCACCCCAAAACTGAAATCATGACTGCGATCGAAACCACCCCTGCAGTAGATCCCAATATCGAAGAAGACATCCGCCTCCTGAAGCGCATCGCCGAGCGCGACGCGGCCAGCTTTCAGGCCTTCTACAAGAAATACAGCGGCCTCATTTTCGCTACCATCTCGAACGTCCTCAACGATCATCACGACACGGAGGACGTAATGCAGGAGGTGCTGGTTCAAGTTTGGAACAAGGCCCACCTTTATGAGCCGCGCAAAGGCAAGCCACTTACCTGGCTAACCACGCTGTCCCGCAATCGCGCCATTGATTGCATCCGCTCCAAACAGCGTCGCTCCCGACTTAATGATGACTTTGAGACCGAGAATAAGAAGGACCAGTTCGAGTTCGAACCTTCCGGGCACGAGAACCTCGAATTCAAAGAGCGCGACGGCATCCTGCATCAGGCCGTCTCCCGCCTCACCCCCGACCAGCGCGAAGCCATCGAACTCACTTACTTCAGCGGTCTTACTCAAGCTGAGGTTGCTGAACGTCTGCATGAGCCACTTGGCACGATCAAAGCTCGTATTCGTCGTGGCGTGAACCGCCTCGAAACGCTGGTGAAGCCGCGTCTCGCCTAAGTTTTTTAACCCCAGAACCTACGGAGGGGCGGACTACGGTCCGCCCTTCTTTTTTACTCGCGCGCCCGCGAGTCGATGCAGATCGTCACCGGGCCGTCGTTGACCAGCGCCACCTTCATATCCGCACCGAAGATGCCGCGCTGTACTTTTTTACCCATCTCGGTCTCCAGCATCGTCAAAAACTGCTCATAGAGCGGAATCGCGATCTCTGGACGTGCGGCACGGATGAAGCTGGGTCGGTTGCCTTTCTTCGTGCTCGCATGTAGCGTGAACTGGCTCACCACGAGTAGGTCGCCGCCGAGGTCCTTCACAGAGAGGTTCATTTTTCCCTCCGCATCGCTGAAGATGCGCATCTGTGCGACCTTCTGCGTCAGCCAGGCCGCGTCTTCGGCGCTGTCCTCATGCTCGATGCCGACAAGAATGAGAAAGCCCGTGCCGATCTGCCCGGTGATCTGGCCTTCGATGGTGACGGAGGCTTCGGAGACGCGTTGGAGGACGATGCGCATGAATGGAATGACGAAACCAGAATGGCGAGTGACGAAAAGCTACGCTCAATGAGGAAACTGGATGGTGTCGCCAGGTTCTAGCTTCACATCGTTTTCTGGTGCACGGGTAATGTTCTTGAAATCGAACTCAGTCATTTCACCACCTCTTATGAGCCTGAATTTTCGTGGTGCTCTCCACGAGAATCCACCCACCAACCCAATCGCCTTCAAAACGGTAAGTGCTGGCGACCAAGGAACGGGACCACTGTGGTCTGCACCATCGATAAAAACATAGTGCACCTTGTCTGGAGTTCTCTCGTTCCAGCGATAGGCGGCCAGCGAGTTCTTCCAGAAGTATTTCTCGCAGGCTTCAGCGCCCTTCGAACGGAAATACTCGTCCACGATCTTGAATACGACATCATATGGAGCGCCTTTGTCCGAGACGGGCCAGTTGCTGCCGTAGATGAGGCGGTCGGGGCCGAAGGTTTCCCAAAGATGGTCGAGTATGGGCAGGTAGTAGGCCGTTTCGCGTGGAGCTTGGCCGGGTTCGCATTTCACCTGCTCGACGAGCGCCGAGACTTTCATGAAGACGTTCGGTTGTTTAGCGATGGCGCGGATGTTGTCCTTCCATTCGGGTTTCAACGCCTGCGGATCGCCGGAAGCACCGAGGTGATTGATGAGGATGCGGAGATCGGGAATATCGGCCGCGAGTTTCGCGGCGTGTGGCAGGTAGCTGGGTGCGCCATTCAAATCGAGTTCGAGGCCATGTTCAGCGAGGAGCTTGGCTCCGGCGATCACGGAGTCGTGTTTTGCTTCGTCGGTCAAGAAAGCACCGCTCCAGCGAATGCCGCGGAAGATCGGGTTCGCGGCGAAGCGCTTCAAGTTCGCGGCGAATTCGGTTCCAGGATCGAGATGACCGACAAAACCAACGATGGACTTCTCCTTCGCCGCGAGATCGAGAATCCACTGGTTGTCTTCCACGAGCGGACTGGCTTCGACGATGACGGTTTCTTTGATGCCATGCGGTGACGCGACAGCGAGCCAGTCAGCAGGCAACACGGTGCGGTAGAGCTTCGAGCCTTTACCCGGCCACGGAACGCCGCCGGGACGCGTGGGATCGTAGAAATGCGTGTGTGTGTCGATGATGCGCGTCGCTGGTGGTGCGGCTTGCACGATTTCGGGAAGCAAAGCGGCGGCGGTGGTCTGGAGGAAGCGGCGGCGGTTCATGAGAGACAAACGTCACACGATCTCGATGTGCTGCGGCAAAACGTCGAGCGCGATCGATAGTGCTTTCTTCGTGCGAGCGTGAACGCGAAGAAGCACATCTCCAGCACGCACCTGGGTGTCGGTCTTGGCGATTTGATCGCAGCCAACAGCGAAATCGACGGGATCGGCGGCTTTGGAGCGGCCGGCACCGAGTTCAAGGACGACGTGGCCGATACCACCGGCGTCCATGCGATTCAGCACGCCGCTGGCTGGCGATTTGAACTCGGCGATGAATGGAGCGCGATGCACCGAAGTGATTTTTTCGAGTGCTTCAACATTGCCGCCCTGCAAGGCGACCATCTGCTGGAATTTGCGCCACGCATCGCCGCGATGGAGCATTTGCTGAAGATCGGAACGAGGTGAAACAGCGACGGCAGAAGCAAGATCGAGCACGATGTCTTCAAGGTCCTGCGGGCCTTCACCTTGGAGGCAGCGCACGCATTCGGCGACTTCGAGGGCGTTGCCGGCGGATTCGCCCGTGGGTTCGTTCATGGCGCTCAATCTCACACTGGAACGCACCCCGAGCGCGTTGCCGACGCGAACCATGCTTTGCGCGAGTTGATGCGCTTGCTCCTCGGTCTTCATGAAGGCGCCGCTACCGTATTTCACATCGAGCACGAGGCGGTTGAGTCCCTCGGCGAGTTTTTTGCTCATGATGCTCGCCGTGATGAGCGGGATGCTCGGCACGGTGCCGGTAACATCGCGCAGCGCATAGAGTTTCTTGTCCGCCGGACAGATGCCGCTGGTCTGGCCGACCATGACGCAGCCGACTTGGTCGATGACATGGTGAATTTCGACTTCGTTGAGCTGCGTGCGGAAGCCGGGGATGCTTTCGAGCTTGTCGAGTGTGCCGCCAGTGATGCCGAGGCCGCGACCGGAGATCATCGGCACCCACACGCCGTCGCACGCGAGCAGTGGCGCGAGCACGAGCGAGGTTTTGTCGCCAATGCCGCCGGTGCTGTGCTTGTCCACGCGCATGGGATCGTGCGCGTTCCAAGCGAGCATGGTGCCGCTGTGGAGCATCGCGTCGGTGAGCGCGGCGGTTTCCTCCGGCGTCATGCCCTGGAAGAAGATGGCCATCGCCAGAGAGCTCATCTGATACTCCGGCATGTCCCCACGCGTGAAGGCAGCGATGACGGCGTGGATTTCCTCATCGCTGAGGACACCACCGTCGCGCTTGCGCTCGATGAGGGTCGGGATGTGCATGCGGCATGCTAGGTTCGGCCATGCATGTTTGGCAACAGTGAACCTGCATCCATCGTATGATGCTGGCTCATGATTCGTCCCGCGCTTTTATTTATCAGCTCCATCTCCGCTCTCTCTGCGGCGACGATTGACTTTTCCCGCGACATACAGCCGATCCTTTCGGACAAGTGCTACCTCTGTCACGGACCGGATGCGAAGGAACGCAAAGGCGATCTGCGGCTGGATGTGGAAAAGGAGGCAAAAGCAGTGAAGGACGGCGTGGCGGCGATTTTGCCAGGCAAGAGTCACAAAAGCTCGCTCATCGAGCGCATTTTCAGCTCTGATCCCGACGAGGTGATGCCGACACCGAAGAGCAACCGCACGCTGACAGAGGCGCAGAAACAAATGCTGAAGCAGTGGATCGACCAAGGCGCGAAATGGGGCAAACACTGGGCGTTTGAGCGGATTGAGAGGCCAAAGCTGCCAGCGAACGGCACGAAGAATCCGATTGATGCGTTTGTGCGTGCAAAGCTGGCGGAGAAGGGTATGAAAGCCTCGATAAAGGCGGCGCCAGAGACGTTGATGCGACGTGTGTCATTGGATTTGGTAGGGCTACCCCCGCAGCCAGAGGAACTGAAGGATGATTATGTGAAGACAGTCGTTCGGTTGCTGAATTCAGCGCAGTTTGGAGAACGCTGGGCCTGGGACTGGCTGGATGCGGCGCGCTATGCGGACACGAACGGCTATCAGGGTGATCCTGAGCGCACGATGTGGCCGTGGCGCGATTGGGTAGTGCAGGCGATCAATGCGAACATGCGCTACGACCAGTTCACGATCTGGCAGCTTGCGGGTGATCTGCTGCCGAATGCGACGGCGGAGCAGAAACTGGCGACCGGATTCAACCGCAACCACATGATCAACGGCGAAGGCGGCCGCATCGCCGAGGAGACTCGGGTGGAGAACGTGATGGACCGCGTCGAGACGACCAGCACCGTGTGGCTGGGGCTGACGATGGGCTGCTCGAAGTGCCACGATCACAAATTCGACCCGCTGACGATGCGCGACTACTACGCGCTCTACGATGTCTTCAACCAGACGAGCGAGGATGGCAAAGCCCGCAGCGGGCAGGCCGCGCCTGCAATGGACATTTCGACGCCTGCGGAGCTGGAACGCGTGAAAAAGGCCACGGAGAAGGTGAATGCCATCGCACAGGAGGTGGAGGCGTTTGAACTGACCAAGTTTCCGCGTCCTGCGGGCAAGCCGCTGACCGAATCAGACGCGATCAAGCTCCCTGGCAACCTGCCGAGCTATATCGCGAAGACGGAGCCGAAGAATCGTGGCGTTGATCCGCTGCTGGAAGCGGTGAGCTATTTCAAGGAGAAGGACGCGGCCTATTCAAAACTGCTGCAAAAGCTCCTCGCCGCTGTGCGGGAGAAGGTTTCAGCCACGAACAACGTCACCAAGGTCATGGTGATGGACACGCTGCCGCAGCCGCGTGAGACGTTTGCGTTCGAGAAGGGCGCGTATGATAAGCCTACGACGACGAAGGTCGTCTTTGCCGTTCCGGCGAGTCTGCCACCGATGGCCAATGATGCGCCGAAGAACCGACTCGGCCTCGCGCAATGGATGATGAGTCGGGATAACCCTCTCACCGCCCGAGTGACGGTGAATCGCTTTTGGCAGGCGTTTTTTGGCGTCGGCTTGGTCAAAACGGCGGAGGATTTCGGTGTGCAGGGCGAGGCTCCGCTACATCGCGAATTGCTCGATTGGCTGGCGGCGGAATTCATCGAGAGTGGCTGGGATGTTAAGGCTCTGATGCGGTTGATCGTGACGAGCGAGACGTATCAGCAGTCATCGAAGGTGACGGATTCACAGCTTGATCCCGAGAATCGCTATCTGGCGCGTGGGCCGCGGTTCCGCATGCCGTCGTGGATGATTCGTGATCAGGCGCTGTTTGTGTCCGGTTTGATGAAGGAGCAGCTCGGCGGGCCGTCGGTTAAGCCGTATCAACCCGAGGGCATTTGGGAAGAGGCGACGTTTGGCAAGAAGAGCTACGTGCAGGATCACGGCGATGCACTTTACCGCCGAACGCTCTACACTTTCTGGCGGCGCATTGTGGGGCCAACGATGTTATTCGACAACGCGGCACGGCAGACCTGCGTCATCAAGGCCACACGTACGAATACGCCGCTGCATGCGCTGGTGACTTTGAACGATACTACTTACGTCGAAGCCGCTCGGACGCTGGCGCAACGGGTGCTGTTATCAAACCGTGGCAATGAACAAGCGGCGCTAGAGCAGGCATTTCGTCTCGTGACCTGCCGCTTGCCCACGGCAGAGGAGGAAGCATTGCTGAAAGCACAGCTAGGAAAATTAAGGACGCAGCAAGCGGCGGATATCGCCGCTGCCAACAAACTGTTGGCTGTCGGTGAATCGAAACGTGACGAGTCGCTTAATTCCCTCGAACACGCTGCCTGGACGAGTCTGTGTCTGATGCTGCTGAACTTGGACGAGGCAGTGACGAAGGAATGAGGAGCGCTCAAAAACTGATGTAGCCGGTGGGGACGGTAGATTGGGACTTGAGCTTGAAATCTCGATCTACGATGCAAGGAACCTCGGCGAGTGAGAGAAGCTCCTTGGTGAATTTGGCACTACCGTCCGGGCTGGACTCGACGAGAAGAATGTTGCCCGAGGCGTCGCGAATGATGAGCACATAACCGTAGCTCTTCACTCCATAGGGAGTGCCCAGACCCTGGCTGTAAGTGAGACGAACGGGCGTGGTTGAATGCACCATTTTGGATTGGGCACTGATGGTGACATCAAACTCTTCTTTTTGCAGGACTATTAGGTCTCCGTTGGATTCCGAGGCGTTTTTACCAAGAATAATAGCCAATCCACGTGCGCTCTCTAGGCCGCGTCGGACCTCACGATTGCTGATGTTGAAGTTATATACGAGTTCGATGGTGCGTTCGCCACCATCGGCAGGGCCACGATTGCTTTTGGAAGGCAGGGTCTGGCAGGCTAAGCTGAATTTCTGTGCAGGTGCAGCAGCGCTGGATGGAGCAGGGGTAGGAACCGCTGCTTTATCAGGATGTTGCTCCATCCAGTTGGCAATGTAGGCATTGTCTTCTTTGCAGAGCGTCTTGCGGTTCACGACGAGCGTCTGTTCATCGCTCATGCGTTTCAAGGTGACGCTGTCTCCGGCAATGGCGGTGATCTCGGCCTCTAGGAGCGTGCCAGCGAGACTGACGAAGACACGTGTTTCTGCCACCGCCACGGGGACGATGATGAAAGACAGAAACAGCAGGCGTAAAATGCGCATGGCGGAGGTTAGTAGATACGGCGTCGAGGCGCTGAACTTAACAGGCACCTGTACTGCTTCAAGCCTCGCGTAGCAGGATGGCATCGACGTTGACGCCGTCGTAGAGGGCGTCACTGAGGATGACAAGCGGGTCGCCTAATTTAATGAGGCCTTCGCTGCGAAGAAGTTCCAGCGCCTGCCGGATGCTATCTTCAGGCTGACCTTCGGTGAATTGCAACACGAATGGTTGAACACCACGGGCTGTGACGAGAGTGCGGCTGACGTGAAGATTCGGTGTGAAGGCGAAGATGGGTGCGTACTCGGGGCGCTGGTGGGCGAGCAGATGAGCCATGACACCACGGATGGTGAAAACGAGAAGTTTGGAGCCTGGAATGCTGTTGGCGAGCAGGATGGCGGCCTTGACGGTCTTGTGCTTGTTGGTTTTGAGCGGTGCATCACTGGCGAAGCGGCCGGAGGGATACTTTTGCTCGATGCGACTGATCACGGTGTCGAGAACTTCGACGCATTTGTCGGGATAGCGGCCCACGCTGGTTTCACCACTGAGCATGACGCAGTCCACCTGCTCAATGACAGCATTGAAGATGTCGGTGACTTCGGCTCGTGTCGGGACCGGGTTTTCGATCATGCTTTCGAGCATCTGGGTGGCCACGATGACTTTGCGGCCGTGGTAGGAGCAACGTTCGACAATATGGCGCTGAATGAGAGGCAAATCCTCAATGGGGCATTCGCTGCCGAGGTCACCACGGGCGATCATGATGCCGCCAGAGGCTTCGACGAGGGCGTCGATGTTGTTGAGGGCCTGCTGGTTCTCGATCTTGGCGATGACGCGTGCTTTGCTGCGCTTTTGTTCGAGCAGAAGCTGCAAATGCTGCAAGTGGCCTGGTTCACGGGCGAAACTTAGGGCGAAGAAATCGACCCCGAGATCGACCCCGAGGTCGAGATCGGCGTAATCCTTTTGCGTGAGCGGCGGCAGGCGGACAGGGACGCCTGGAAGGTTGATGTGACGGCGGGATTTCATCTCGCCCTTGGTCATGACGGTGCCAATGACGCGGGTGTTAGAGACCTCGGTGGCTTTGATCTGGATCATGCCGCCATCGACCATGATAGTGTCACCGGCTTTGAGGTCTTTGCCCAAATCGGGGTAGTTTACACCCACGGAATACTGGGTGGTGCCGGGAATCTCAGGCTTGCAGCGGAATTCGACGGTGTCGCCGACCTGGAGTTGCCATGGCTGTTCGACATCGCCAGTGCGGATGCTGGGACCTGTGAGATCCATCAGCACGGCGATCTCTCGCTTGGAAGTTGCGGCGGCTTCACGGACGCGAGCATAGACGGCGCGCACCCAATCGTGCGAAGCGTGGCTCATATTTAGGCGGATGACGTCGGCACCTTTGGCGATGAGGGAGGAAATGACTTCGGGACTCTCCGTGGCAGGGCCGAGGGTGCAGAGAATTTTGGTTTTGCGCATGGGTGGACTTATGGAAGCAAGTGGCGGGCCAGCGGTGGCCCCTGTCTTGCGACTCTGCAAGGCTCAGAACGTAAAGAGTGCCGCATAATTGGCCGCAATGACCTCTTGCAACTCCGTTACAGGCATGCCACGCACCTGGGCAAGCAGCTCGTAGCTCAGCATTAGGTTCGCCGGGTGGTTTAGTGCTGTGCCATCGGCAGATTTCAACAGATGAGAGTTCAATTTATCGGGTGGCCACATGTCGGGGGCGTCCGTTTCAGCAAGCAGGCGATCCAGCGGCACAGAGCGGAAGACTGCGAACTGAGCAGCTTTGCGTGGATGACCAAAGTAAGGCGAGAGTGAGAAATAAGCGCCAAGTTTGACGAATGCTGGAATCATTTCGGCAGGACCTCCATACGAATGCAGCAGAAAGCCGCGCCGCGGCAGTGCTGCGGAGCGCAGGATTTCCTCCAGCAGTCCAAAGGCACGCAGGCAATGAATGGTGGCGGGGCGGTCGAATTCAACGGCCAGAGCGAGTTGAGCACGAAAGCAGGCAATCTGGGCATCGATGCCAGGATTTTCGATCCAGCGGTCGAGACCCATTTCACCCACAACAGCATTCGGGTGAGTCGCAATCAGATCGCGAAGCGTTGCAAGCCAGTTGGGCCCGCGTTCTTTGACATACCAAGGGTGAAGGCCGAATGCTGGGCGAATCCATGCATGATCACGCGCCAGCTTGGCGACTTGAGCCCAGTCTTCCTCGCTTGAGCCATTCACAATCATCTCGGCGATGACGGATTGCGGCATCATGGCGATGATCTGCTCTCGCCAAGGATCGAGGCGCTCGTCCTGGAGGTGATTGTGGGCGTCGTAGAGCATGGTGGATGAAAAAAGCCCGCGCATGAGCATCATGCACGGGCTTTGTGAAAGCGGGTCAACAGGCTGGCAGCCTGATTGACGATCAGTTGTTGCCGATCATGAGGAGCATGGTGTCGCCTTTGCGATAGACACGGAGGAGGACGGTTTTGTCACTGCCTTTGGCCAGAGTGCGTGCTTCGGCGGCGTTGGCAACGGGCTTGCGGTTCACATGAGAGATTACATCGCCTTCCTCGACGCCCATGGCGGCCGCACGGCTTTCGGGATCGACCTTGGTGACGATCACGCCACTGACGTTGGCTGGAATGTCGTGGCGCTCGCGCAAGGCGGGCGTCAGAGTCTGCACGGTGACGCCGGTGACGAGTTCGCCGACGTTTTCCTTAGGAGTGCCAGCAGCGCCGGGACGCGGAATGGCACGTGTGCCGCCGCCGACTTCTGACAAGGCTTCTTCAGGCAGAGCTTCGAGCGTGGCGTTCATGGTGACACGTTTGCCGCCGCGCAGCAGTTCGATGGGGATCACCGTGCCAGGCTTGGTGCCGCTGACGATGAGGCGTAGGCGACTGCTGTTATCGACCTTCTGGCCGTTGATGCTGACAATGACATCTTCAAGTTGAATGCCGGCCTTTTCAGCAGGAGAGCCCGCGCCGACCATCATGACGACGGCACCGCCGTGTTCTTTGATACCAAGACGCTCGGAGAGAGTGGAATCGAGATCGGTGATCTGCACGCCAAGGAAGCCGCGTTGCACGGCACCGTCATCGAGCAAATCTTCGACGATATTGAGCGCCATATTGATCGGAATGGCGAAGCCGATGCCGGCGTTCATGCCGGAGCGTGACAGAATGGCAGTGTTGATGCCAACGACGCGTCCCAACGCATCGACGAGTGGGCCGCCGGAGTTGCCGGGATTGATCGAGGCGTCGGTTTGAATGAAGTCCTCATAGCCTTTGACACGGCTTTGGCCGTTGCCGTGGCCAACGATGCCTTCATTGCTGCGGCCAAGGGCGCTGACGATACCCTGGGTGACGGAGCGGCTAAGTTCCATCGGCGCACCAGCGGCGAGAACGATGTCGCCGACGCGGAGTTTAGAGCTGTCGCCGATGGTGGCGGTTTTAAGGCCGGTAGCGTTGATTTTGATGAGCGCGACATCGGTCAGAGGGTCGGCGCCGATGACCTCCGCTGTGTAAGTTTGAGTGGTGCCGTCGGTATCGACATCGACCTCGATTTTTTTGGCATCGGCGATGACGTGGTTATTCGTCAGAACGTAGCCGTCGGAGGAAATGATCATGCCTGAGCCGACACCACGTTGCTGATGCGATTCATCCTCGGGAGCCTGCTGGGGGCGTTGGGGTTGACCTTTGCGACCACGTGGATTGACCGGTTCGTCATCCTCATTCATGCCGCCAAAGCCATCGGGAGCGCCGAAGAAGCGGTAGAAGAAGGGGCGGAGCTGCGGCGGAATTTGATCGATCTCAGGCGTCTTGATTGGCGCGGAGGAGTGGATGGTGACCACGCTGGGCAGGATTTTTTCAACTACGGTGGCGTAGCTCATCTGCAGCTGGCCGTTATTGGGGAGCGGACTGGCGTCCTTGGTGATTTTAGCCTGAAAGTCGGCGGGGGTAGTCTTCGCCGGTGCAGGTGTTTCTGCCAGAGCCTGTGGGAGTCCTGCAGACAGCATGCTGGCGCAGGTGAATGCAATACAGATGCGATTGGGAGTTTTCATGAGTGTGTTTGGGTTGGGATTTTTTGGCACGCTCTAGGAGCGCACGCCTTAAAGACGTTGTAACACGGGGAATGTTGAAACAATTTTGAGCGAAAGAAAGAGACAGTTTTACTTCGTGAAACGTCCATACAAAGCCGCCTTTCGGCGGCGTTTTCACGCATCATGCGGCGGTCGGTAAAGACGTTACTTTCGCGCTTCAACGAGTGCTTTATCCATCACTTCCTTGATGCTGACTTCGGCTCCATTGCGGCGCTTACTTTCATCGGCAGCCTCCATGAAGGCGTAAATCTCGAGGGTTTCCTCTGACGAAACAGGGGCGACGCCGGTGCGGAAAAAATGCACGATAGAATAGAGCAGTGGATCATAGCCGTCGTAGGTGCCGATCGCGGCCTCACCCTTCTCACCGATCGCTTTGCCGCCGTAGCCTTTGGCCTCGGTGAAGGTGCCAGTGCGTCCGCCTGCCCAAGTTCCAGTAACGGTAATTTTGCCGTCGGCGGTGGTGCCGCGTTTCACGCTTTGGCAGCCGGTGCCCATGACGGTGAAGAGGGACTCGACGCCATGGATGCCATACCAGAATAAATCAGGATGATGTTCTTCAAGGCTGGCCGGACTGGTGGTTTCCGCCTGCTTCACGGCACCGATGCTGCCGCCACGCACCGCCTGCGTGCCTTTGCCAAAGCGCAGTGACGAGGAGGAGAATACCGGAATACTCGCTTTTTTCGAGGCGTCTAAAATTTTGATCGCATCGACGAGTGTACCGGCGATCGGCTTGTCGATGAAGACCGGCTTGTGGGCCTCGATGCATGGAAGCACTTGTTCAAGATGCACACGGCCGTCATTGGACTCGAGGAACACAACATCCACCTTATCAAGCAGTTCATGGATGCTGGGCACGATCTCGACACCCAGCGCTTTCACCTTTTCGGTGTATTCTGGCACACGCTTGGTGCTGGACTCGATATCCTTCGATCCCTGCGCGTAAGCGGCGACGAGGCGCACGCCCATGACCTCCGGTTTCTGCGGCGTTTCGTTCAGCGTTTTGGTGAAGGCGAGAACGTGTGAGGTGTCGAGACCGATAATGCCGGCGCGGATATGCTGAGCCCTGGCGTTGAGGGAGAACAGCGCAAAGGCGCCGACGGTGAAGATCAAGTTGCGAATCATGGGCGAAGACTACGCGGCGCGTGGCGTGGCCTTTCGGCAATGAAGTGATCTTACTTCGTGCCGATGCAGTACACCGCTTTGTCGCTACGCAGGAATAATTGATCGCCACTGACGGCGGGCGTGCCGTGGAATTGCGATTTATCGAGCGAGAACACATTGTTGCCGATGAGTTCGAATTTCGGCTTCGCGGCGATGATGTAGGCACCATCCCGGCGAGAGACGCAGACGAGTTTGTCGCCGATGAGAACGGGAGATGCGTAGAACGGCTTGCCGCCGCCACGGGCACCGATGATGACACGCTCACGATAGACATCCTGGCCGGTCTTCGCGTCGATGCAGATGGCGAAGCCTTGATCATTCACGACGTAGAGATGGCCGTCTTTGAGAATGGGAGTGGGAACGTAGCTGCTGGTGTTGCAGTCCCATAGGATGGCGTTGGCGGTGGTGTCTCCTTTGCCACCGAGTTTGACGGCCACACTGCGCGTCGAAGGAAAACCACCGAAGATGTACGCGACGCCATCCCCTGGGATCACACTGGGTGAAACGTTGCCGGTCAGACCATGGGCGGCGTACCAGCGCAATTTTCCATTTTCGGGGTTCATGCCCCAGATTTCCTGCGGCACGGCAATCACGAGATCGTCCACGCCATCGCGCTTGATGATGTTCGGTGTGCCATAGGCCATGCCGAAGTCACCTTCAGCCTTCCAGACCACTTTACCGCTCTTCTTGTCGAGTCCGAAGATGGTCTGGCTTTCATCATTGGCATTCACGATCATGAGATCGCCGTGGATGATGGGACTCGCTGCGGAACCCCAGCGCCTCTGCCCGGAACTCGTGCCACATGAGGTCTGCCAAAGCTGTTTCCCTGCCATGTCTAAGGCTAGCGCGCCGCTTTTGCCGAAGAACACATAGACGCGTTCGCCATCGGTCACGGGAGTGTGCGTGGCGTAGCCGTGCTCGGTGATAAAACCCCGCCACGGATCCTCCTCGACGGCCGATGGCACTTTTGCATCCCACTGCACTTTGCCATCAGCACGATTGAGGCAGATCAGATGCCGTGTGAGTTTCGATATGTCGTTCGCGCCTTCTTTGTCGCCATAACCGGTCCAGCATGTGATGAACACCTTGCCGCCAAACACAATCGGACTCGATGAACCCGGTCCCGGCATCTCCGCCTTCCACACGATGTTCTCCGAATCGCTCCACTTCAGTGGCACCTTCGATTCAGCGACGATGGCGGCACCGGTGGGACCAAGAAAGCGCGGCCAGTCGGTCGAGGTGGCGGCTTGAAGCGTGGTGACGGCAAAGACGAGAGCGAGAAGTGATTTCATGTCAGCAGCAAAACCCCACGTGTCTGGAAAAGTTACGCGGAACGCTTCCACCACAGCACATAGCCGCTGAAAATCTGCAACACCAAGGCCACGCAGACGAACAGCGCGATCCAGCGCGTGGCGTTGCCGCCAACGGCACCGATGTGCAGCGAGAGCTGGAGATTGTCATAGCGCTCCATGAAGTTGCCTTCGCGAGCGCTGTGAACTGCGAGCGCCGCTCCGCTCCATTGATCGACAAACACCACGCTGCGCCCTGCGGGCGTTCCATCTTCGGGAAACGCGAGTTGTATGCGAAATGTGGCCTGCGGGTTCGGCGGTGGCATCTCCACCGCGGCGGCCTTCGCGCCGGGCAAAGCCTTTTCAGCGGCTTCAACCGCTGCATCAACAGTGATGCGTTGCGCACTCGCCTGCGGTGCATGCGATCCCGGCGAACGCG
>Ga0114966_10001610_pt1 | contig 20677 bp, 36 predicted proteins | sample M_130207_XF_Meta_FD_87029 | JGI IMG/M metagenome (GOLD analysis project Ga0114966, IMG submission 87029) | Freshwater microbial communities from Lake Montjoie, Canada to study carbon cycling - M_130207_XF_MetaG | ecosystem: Environmental > Aquatic > Freshwater > Lake | place: Lake Montjoie... | reverse complement strand
TTAAAACGAGTATTTCAAACCAACTGCAACTTGATTACCATCAAATGCATTTACACGGCTCTGACCTTCTTGACGGCGATAGTCAACGGTTGCTGCCAAATTTTTGACAACGGGTACAGAAGCACCAACACCAGCAGTAACAGCATAACCATTAGCAACAGTTTGATTGTTCAAATATGCAACACCAGCTTTAACTGCAAGTGTAACAGGACCAATTTTAGTAACATCATATGATGCAACTAAACTATAACGATTTTGGTCGTTAGTGCTTTGTGTGAAACGGTCGTAACCTGCTTCAACTCCAACTGCACCAAACTTTTCACCTAATGTGAGACCATAACCTGTGCGGTCAGATGTACCAGAATAATCACGGGTACCGTTTACACCAACTTCTACTGCTGATGCTGATAATGCCAAAGTTGACAATGCGACAAATAAAATTTTCTTCAAAATGAAACTCCTTAGTTAAAATATACGATTGGTTATTTGCTAAGCTGGAAACCAATCGAAACCATTTATTAGATATTACCGATTTGCAATATACATTGTAATTTCAAAACCGAAACGCATATCCGTTGCCGTTGGTGTAGACCATTTCATATTGATTCCTTTTTTTAGTTATGAAATTGGTTGGTTATTCTGTTACGAGGAAACCAACCGAAACCCTAAGCAGTGTTTAGGCTGCTAATGCGTATTCGCTGTCGTTTGCGTTTACTTGTTTTCTTCTTTTTACATCGTTGCTGATGGATAGCCAATTAATCTACTTGTTTGTCAATCGAATCCAATTCAGGCCCATCAATTATCTACTTTTATTCAAAATGGATAATTGGTGGACCTGCCGGCATCGAAGCCGGGTCTTGCCAACTTTTCAAAAAACTAGTTTACTATCATTACAAACATTGTAACATAACTTCATTACAATGTCAATAGTCTACCGTGATATTTGCCGACAAACTCTGTCAACATATTAACATATTTAGTTTTCTCTCGGACAAATATTTGTGGTTGGCCATCTTCAACGGCAATTGCCACAACGATTTGTTCAATTTCTTTACCTGTTATTTCTTCAAACATAATTGCATATGCGGTACATTGCATGAAATAGTTTTGAATCCAATTTTCATTCTTTTCTTTAGAAGCACTCTTGTAATCAATTACAGATATTTTTCCGTTCCATTCCGCAATACAATCATTACGACCAGCAACCTTCAATTTATCCGAATACAATGATTGTTCAATTGCATACACATCACCAACATTATCATCAATAGGTGTTTTCAATTGAAGAAACAATTCTTTCGTGTCAGGCATCATTGATTGTTGATACTGAAAATTTATTTCATTCAATAGATATTTCTCACAAACAGTATGTAGTGCAGTACCACGGCGAGCTGCTTTGGTACTTATTCTAGTGGCTTCTTCATTACCAACTTTAGCACGCCACTCCATGATTCCTTTTTTACTGTATTCGGAAAGGACTGTGGTGATTGATGGGTATATATTTCCTTGTGGTGTTGTATATCTCCTACCATTCTCAGTTGTTACCGCTTTCAATTCGAAATCTAATTCTGGTAATTTAACATGATTAAAATTTCTTAAATTCATTTACTCTGCAATCTTTTGGTAATTCGGTCAACGTGTTTTTTAACCACTTCTGCGGTTCTTGCTTCTTTGATAGATTTTCGGCCATATCTTTCTGCAAGTGGAGAACCTTTATTTTTTTCTGCCACTTTTGATAACACCTCTTTAAATCCATCAGGCACTCTTTGAGAACCCATGCCTGCAACAGCAGAAACAATTGCTGGTGCGGTTAGTACAGGTTTTATGTGTTGATGTTCTTTGAGAAATTCTTCACGTTCAGATATCTTCATAAATGATTCAAATTCTTCACCTGTTACGGTATCGATAAAATTATATGTTGGCATACCAATCTGGTACCTTTCGATTTTTCCAATTCGCAAGATGCGCTTTATTCTTTATATAGTAGTTATGATAGGACTTAATCGAATCACCTGCCACTTTTACATCATCAGGCATTGCTGGTGTTGGTTCTGTAAATTCACCCATTGGTATATTCATAGGCCAATTATATAATTCTTCCAGTAAACCATCACGTTCTACTTTATGAATTTTACCATAACGATAGGTATATTCTTTACAAAGAGCATGAAGCAATTGTGATAACCAAATATAATTCTGCTGATTTTTTCTTACCCAAACCGCAGAAGGATGATTGATATGAGTAGCCTTATACAATGTATAATCACGACTATCACCTAGTGTCCAGAATTTCTTTTTTCTACCAGACTCAGAAAGACCATTAAGTTCTACACCATCAAGAACACGATGTGCAGTAGAAAGTAATTGGGCATATTCAAGAATCATCTTGACCACGTGCTTATCGTTATGCATTTCTGCACAAGTAATCACATCATTGTCTAGATAGAAAATATTCACTTTTCAGTAGCCCATTGGTGAGTTACTTCTTCAAGCATTTTCCAATTATCATTTTTTGGTTCAACATATTCATTAGTCTTGAGCGTACTAACAAAAGAACCATTTGTACCACTACTGCGGTCTGCTTCCCACATAACATCAAATCCATCTCGCAATTTATTGTGGATGTCTTCAATGCCGCCTTGCAAATACCATAACACATTTTCGGCATCTTCAGCTGACCTTGAAGCTTCTGTAATACCGCAAGCGGTTACTCTCAACATACTTTCCATACAACCCAATCTAATAATTTCATTTTCAATTACAGTCAACTCTTTATAGTATTTCATTGTCATTACCAATCTCCATTATCTAACCAAAATCTAATTGTCAGAAACAAAAACCCAAAAGCGTAGGTGTTTGTTGACCAAACTTCTTCCGTTTTCTCATTACGATACCAAGGCAAAACTTTCCAATGCAATGGGTTTAACATTATAATAACCGAGAGTCCACTATATTTAAAATAATTATACATCAATTACTCACAATCACAGGTTTGTTACTCACAGCACCACTAATCGTTTCTTTAAATGAAACTGGTTTATCAATCTCAATACTACGGGAAACTGGTACCGCTGGCGCAGGTGCGGGCGTAACAGGTGCAACTTGTTGAACGGGTGGATTGATTCTATCAACTTGGTCTTCCATTTCTTGGAAAGATTTAGATGATTGCAATTTGTGGTTCAATTGACGATTCTTACGAATTTCATTTATCAGAATTTTATTCGATTCATCGGTAGAATAACGCATCATAACATATGCACGATAGCCTTCTTTCTCATGGCGAATTTCAAGATTGGTTCGTTGTACACCAATCAAATTCACTTGAGCCAAAATCAACCTTGTAGTTCTATCAATTTCACGAACAACATCAGCACCAACTCCACCAACTTCAGATGAATAATCTTTCATCATGGATGAAATGTGTGAAGAATAATTTGATGCCAATTCACGTTTCGCAGACATTGATGCCTTATCAACAGCGAATTGCATATCAACTGAATACTCAGAAGCAACAGATGTTAGAACATCTTTATCTCCCTGAGCGGCTGTGTACCAACTTGGTACATTAACTTTTTCACCTGATTTCTCATACATACGAACAGCTTCTTTTTCTGCTGCTTTCTCTCTAGGTGACATACTACTACAAGCAGTCAAAGCTGCAACAATAGGTAATACAATAAAAACTTTTTTCATAATTTATCTCACAATGTTAACATAACGATTAATAACCTTTCGGTTGTTTGGCGGAATACTTGCAATTAGATTTTTCATTTCTAATGTTGTATATTCGTTCTTAAACGGAACATCCTTTTCAGAAAACAAAAAGGTCACCAATTCTTTTGACTGTGTTTTGCCTTCTGGCACCATCGCAACTAATTTCTTAGTCTTGTCGGATGGTAACATAATTTCAGTCTGCCGTGAGGCAAACTTCACCTCTTGGATTTTGTAATATCTGTTACCATGATAGTTAAACACACCAAGTTTGCCAACACGATTCGAAACAACTTTGAATGTCATTTCTTCTTCATGCCGAACATCAAATTTACCATCGACATTAAAAACAATCGAATTATTCACTTTGCTAACTTCTGCTTCTACTGTAACAATACAAGCTGAGTAACCAGAGAATGATTGCTTCTGAATGTCCTTCTTTGATATACTTTTGATATAGCCATTAAATTCAGAAAACGTATCACGGTGAAAAACACATTCTTCACGCCGACATTCTTCCTTCATTTGTGCTTCTATCAGCTCACCAACATATTTAATTATTGCATCATCTTTTGCTCTTTCTTCGGCCAACTCACAAGCTAAATTCTCTGTGGTATCAGGACCATAACGATATTCACCTATGCCTGTTACGGCAAAGACATTCGTTGTAATTAATGATGCTAACAGAAATTTTTTCACTTCGCAATTGGCCTACAAATCGCCTTCATTGGCGAACTAACAGAATTTAATGCTCTGGTCAATCTTGCTTGATTATCAACACAATCACCAACAGTTTGAAACTTGTCGTGAATGGTATAATTATCAAATGAACCAATCCAAATAACTAAAGCCCAAGAGTATATCATGCGGCTTCTTTAAAGATGTTTGACCAAATACGCAACTTTTTTAATTTCATTTCAGCTGCAGTTTTAAGTTTTGTTTCATCGACAATTTTGTTTTCGACCAACAAACCAATCATACAAATCAAGTCGCCCAATTCTTCCTCAAGGCGTTCTCGGTTGTTTCTCTTTTCTTTTGGATGTTTTGCATCAAATCCGAATCGAAAAACTTTAGATATTGCTTGAGTTACCTCTGCACATTCTTCCTGTGCAATAAGGAGAATCTCATTTTCTTTTTTGTTTTTCAGCATACTTTATTTTTTTCATGTTTAGGGGTGAAGTTAAGGGACGCACAAAGTATCTCACGATAAGTCTTTAGCTGTCGTTTAAGAATGAGCGTATTCTGCCTATATGAGATTTATTGCCATGCTGGACATAGCCAGACTGATTGGACTTATTACTCGCCTAGAATATCGCAATTCTCCCTTAACTTCATTCATTTAAGCAGCGTCTTGAACTTCAATTTCAGTTACTTGCATTTCAGCAACAACTGGTGCGGTAACTTCTTCAGTCTTGATTTCATCAAGTTTCTTCACAGAAGTTTTTGGTGTGAAACCGCTGCCGGTAACACCAACACGATCCATATACTTCTTAACTTCAGCGACATTCATCAACTGATAAGCAGTAACTTTACGACCATCTTTAATGGCCTTCACAACACCACCCGCAAAGGTTTTGATGTGCCAAATGTATGTGCTAAGACGATACATATAGATTTCATCACTCAATAGGGTTTCAATTTCAACCTTTGTAACTTGCTTGCCGCTAATCATAACGGTTAACAACTTCTCAAACGGTTTCAACCGAATCTGCTTCACTTTTTTTGCCTTACTCATATTAAATCTCCATAACGATTAAAAGAAACTACATTATAACACAGATATGCTTGCTTGGCAAGCTCTTTTTCGGCAATATTGGTTCTCGGCAACATTGCTGAAACTTTGCACATATTAATACCCATAAGCACTAAAATGTGTGGCATCTTCCCTCAAGCACGTTGATTGCATACTGGCAAAACTACGGCGACAAGAGGAAGGACGATTTTTGCGGGGACCACGATATCGAATTTTATATGCAACACCATAACCACGCATCACTTTACGAAACTGCTCAAGATGAGAAATTGGCACTCTGTGATAAAAAGCAGAAACACCAGATTTCTTATAAGCAGAGAAACTATAAACATCTAACATAATTAAACAACCTTTGAAATTTGAACATCATAAGAAACAGGATTCATCTTGTGGTCGTATACTGTCATTGTTGAACCAGCACCAATTGCATTAAACATATTTTCAAACAATTGACGAACAACTGTGTTCACACTAACAGAATCACCAACGCCACGCTTGATAGCTGCAGCTGTTGTATAAAAAGATACGCCATTCACAATCACACGGTATTTCATACGATTTCACTTTCAGTAGTCAACAACAAAAATTCATTCAAAGAACCTTCGAAAATCACTTCGGTCGGATCCTTAACAATCACTTTATTTTCATAAACATGATATTCAAATTCTTGGAAAGCATTTTGATTCAATTCAATTGGATGAATATAGAATCCGCCAGGTGTTTTCTTAAACCACACAATCATCTGAGCAGCCAAATCACCCATACCATTTACATATGTAAACAATTCTGGTTTACCTGAAATGCCTTGACCCATTTGCAATTCATTCAAAAAGTTGGCCAATTCTTGGCCGTGACCTGAAAGATAACCATCATACTGGCGGTACATACACATGATTGGAGTTTTACCATCATACACATAAGTCAAAGAACGAGTTCCCATTAATTACTCCAAATCTAAAGTTTCAATTTCAACAAATTCATCCGTGATATCAGCAGGTATTTGTTTTTGAATAACCGCCTGATAATTTTCAGCATCACTTAATTCAGTAAATGCTTTAAGATTCACATAACCATTTTCGGGACCAAATGATTTTACAATATAAACAATTTTCATATCAAGCAGCCTTCATCATAAAAGTAGGAAATTTAACAAAACCAGAGGTATCTTTTTTCGCTTTACCTTTGGCATACAAACCAACAACAACATTTTTTGGATCCAAGAAACGCAAATCGGACTCATCACCATTAAACACGATACGACCCATGTAGGTTTTTGGCATCGCTTCTGTTTTCTTTAAACCGAACACAGTAGCGACATTGTAACCTTCTGAAATAGCACGATAAACATCGGCATCATTGCCATCAGCAGCAGAAAAGGTTAACGAGTAATTAGAAATATTTTTAATTTTACGGCCAAGAATCTTGGTGTAGTCATAAAAAGTCACCTCAGGAAATGCGGTGAAAATATTTGTATATGATTGGCCTTTGCGAAGCACTTCATATTTTTCAAATGCAAGGTCGGACGTGCCGTTCATACGAAAAACGGGAATCAAACCTTTTTTAATGCATTGCTTAATTGCTAATTCAATATCTTTAACTAGCAAATTCATAAAGGTAATACGGTCTTCGAAAAACATTTTGGTTTTACGAATTCGTGCTTTTTGAATGGCGTTGGTATTTTCGCCTTTTTTGAACATACCGCCACGACCAGCAGTATTCAAACAAGCGGCTGTGCAGCCAGCTGTACGTTTTGGACAGGTTTCATAACCAGACAAATCAGCAGGCGCAAGGTGTAGAATATAAGTCATATAGCCTTGACTCATACCTTTAAGCACTTTAGGATTTCCAACTGTCAACAAATTCATAATTTTCTCTCTTTTTTCAATCTATGGATAGAGTATAACACAACCACGGCAATTGTCAAGCACTTTTTGGCACTTGTTGTTTTTTTGCAACAGTAATACTAAAGTATTCATCTACGCATATTCGCTTGGTCTATTGCTTCTTCATCCGTGAAAATAGGCACAGCATTCGATTTGTGCAAAGTACCAATTCCTTTCATTGCTGTTCCTGTATACACTTTACCAAGAACTGGTTTCGTGCAAGAACCACCAGGCGTTACCATACTTGGATACTTAATAGTTTCACGACCAGCAGGTGTAGTCAATTTTGGAATATTAGTAGGATTAAAAGTTACTTTACCCATATTTTTTCTTGAAAAATTTGTTTTTTGGTTATTGATATTATCGAGCCAAGCTTGATATTCAGCAAGCTCTTTTTTGGTCTTGCTTTTCTTTTTGGATTTTTGATAAGTGTAAATTAACATAGGATAGAGTATAACACAACCGGTAAGAATGTCAACGATTATTTTAGTAGGTGTTGTTTTTCAACAACAGCAGCAATGTGTTTGCATTTTCCATGATAAGTAAAACCAATGCAAGTACAGGACATTTTGTTGGCGGCCGAAACCTCAACAATATAATCCTTGCCTTTTGAGTTTACTTTGAAAGCACGAACATTCTTTGGTTTGACATATTCTTCTTTTTTCTCATCTAGAGTTTCCAGAATTTTTTGTAAACCTGAATGGTTGACCTTGACGAATTTGCGGTAACGCTTGTCAAGTTTTATGGTTTTCGATTTTGATACGACAACCTCATCGCCAGAAAATTTGGCATACGCAATTAATGCGCCTTTGCTATTGAGCAAATATGTGTGATTAGTTTGAAAGTCGGAATTCCAAACTGTTACTTCTTTAATAATTTCAGCCATAACACACAGTATAACATAACTATATGGGTATGGCAAGCCCTCTCATGGGTATTGTTGTTTTTTTACAACAGTCAACCTTTAAGTAGTTGCTGATTATTATTGCTTTCTTCCCGCATATCTTCTTCGAATTCGGCAACCATTAATTTATTTAATTTTGCTTGCAATTCGGTAACATCACCTTGGTTTTGTTGTATGCGTTTATTCAATTCAGCAATTTGATTCTGAAGTTCTTTAATATAAGTCATCTTCATCCTTTTTTCGCAAACGCTTCATAACTTTATCATAGTTGCGTTTTGCTTTGTTTTTGAATTCTCTGAAATCCTCTTTGTCTTCGTTTTTCTTAGACTTAGGACTACGAACCTTCTGATATTTATTTCCACCTGCAATCATTTTTTTACAAAATATGGTCTGCTACGTTAAATTGAATGAGTTCTTCTGCCGTCAAATAAACATCACTTGGCGGTAAGAGTTTTAATTTAATTTTACTTGTTGTTAAGTCTGTTGCTTCTTTTAGAATCTGAACCATACGACCATTTAGGTTCTCGGTCTCTTTCATTTGAGCCTTGATATCATGGTACTTACTATCTAAACTTTCCGAAAATTGATGACACATGATACTTGCATTTTTTGCAATGTGTCGTTCACCTCTTGTTCCACAAGCAAATAATAGAAATGCTGCACTCATCACATTACCAATACCGATGGTGCGAATAGGATAAATTGATTGTTTCATCATATCAATCAATGCAAAGGCATCAGTCAAACTGCCACCACAAGAGTTGATGTAAAGAGTCAAAATTTTATCTTTACCTTTCTCTAGGTTCTCATAAAGAATCCATTTGATTGCTTCTTTAACCGTATCCTCACTAATTTCTCCATTAATGAAGTGTATGTGGTTATCCAACAATGAATTGTCAATTCTATCACCTGCCGTTTGGTCAGATTGATTCTTGGAATTAGTTATATTAGATGCCATGTTTTATAGTATGCCATTTATAAGCTGTTTTAATAATGTCTATTATATCATACCTGCATTTGAAATTCAATAGGCTGGAGGCAAAATTTGCATTTGCTACCAGAGAATCAGGGTCACCTTCCCTGCGTGGTACTACGGTATAGTTTACTTTTACCTTTAGATGAGATTCAATTAAGGAGATAATCTCAAAAATAGAATAACCTTTGCCTGTGCCAAGATTAACTATCTCAGATGAATTATTTCCATCTAGATAATTAGCGGCCAGAATGTGTGCATCAGCTACATCAGCAACGTGAACATAATCACGAATACAAGTTCCATCATTTGTCGAATAATCATTACCAAAAACTTTAAAGTTATTTAGATTTCTTAAAATTTGAGGTATCAAATGAGTTTCTGGTTCGTGGTCTTCACCCATTTCACCATCTTCATCGGCACCAGCCAAATTGAAGTATCGGAAAATGATGTACTTTAAACCAGAGTCCTCAATAGCGTATTCAGCTGCAAGTTTTGTATTACCATAAACATGATTGCTTGTGGTACATTCTCTTTCGGGTATCTGAATACCACCAGATAAGTATACACCCGCAGTTGATGAATATACAATCTTTTCCACATTGTATTTCTTCATCAGATTCAATAGAATTACAGTTCCGCCAGTATTGACTTCCCAAAACTCAGTTGGTTCTTCAAACGATTTACCAACTTCAATTCGGCCTGCCAAATGGAAGACCGTATCGAATTTCACTTTACGGAAAACATTTTCTAAAGACTTTTTATCCCGAATGTCTGCAACTTCACACACATCAGCATAATTGTGGGTTGGTTTAACTTTGTCATAAACAAAGGTGCGCCAACCTGCCTTCTTTAATGCTTTACTTAAATGACTACCGAGATACCCGGCCCCACCTGTAATAAGCGCCGTCCTAGTTTCCATGGAAATTCACCGTTATATTTTTGTTTGTTAATTGCATTGCCTTGCTCGAAAAAATCTTTTGTTACAGAATTGGGATTACCATCAAGTCGATAGCATGATGTATAAACATTAGTACATTCATACTTTGGGAAATTTTGTTTTAGTGTATTGAAGAATTGTCTATCAGCACCCCATTGGCCATACCAAGCCTGACCTACACGAACAGCAACATCACGTTTAACACCAAAACAACTAGTATCAATATGATGTACCTCTGAATTAAAATAAACAGGCCATTTACCTAAAGATTCACAATCATCTTCACAAATGAAGTTTCCATCTTTATCATATATTTTTCTTAGTGAATAAGCCCAATCATTTCCTTCTTGAATCTTATCAACAATTCTTTGAACGTGGCATGGGTCTAACCAGTTGTCTTCATCCAAATAAACAATTATATCAGCATTAACTAAAAACGAACAAGCTGCATAAACTCGGTGACCATACCAACCTTTACCAACATTTTCTTCCAATTCAATCATTCTAGTCTTAGATGAACCAACAAGAATTTCTCTTGCCTTTGGTTCATACTGACATCCATCAATGAAGATATAATGTGTAATATCTTCGTATGTTTGCTTGTCAACCGAATCAATACATTTTGCTAAATGCTCTGATGCAATTGTTGGTGTTACAACGGCTACTTTCATAATAAACTCACTTAGGTGGTAGATTCAAATTGGGAAAAGCTTCACGGACAATTTGTAGTGTTAGATATTTTACACCCAAATCTTTTTTGATTAATTTAACAAAAAGTTCTGCTTCATCTTTGTGTAGTGATTCAAGAATAACAACTAACAATTGAGATTGTTTTTTACTTGTTAAATTTGGTTCACGTTTTGGATGATTTACAATAAACCTATAAATCTTATTCATTTCACTACGCAGGTAAGAATAATTCAAACCAGCTGGTTCCGTAGATGGTTTATATTGTGGAACTTCTACATCAAATTTAATGTTTGGATGAAAAGCACAATACAGAAACTCTTGAAAAACTGCATCACCGTTCTGTTGTAAGACAGCAATCTTTTCTTTTCGTGTTTCTGCTTTTTGAAATAGTTCTAGTATCTCTGAAAACAATAAATCATTCATAATATTCTCTTTAAAATTCGTCAATCACTTCAATTAAGTTTTTAAGACGATTGGCAACCATATAGTTCATAAACTCTTGGCGAGTGTGTCCTTTGGTTGATTCATATGTATCTATGATACTTTGTTTGAGTGTTTCTGGAATTTGAGTTAAATCAATCAACATCTCATTACGTTTATAATTACGCAACATCTCATCATTACAGAATTCTTCAGGCCTCTGGTTCATCCAATTAATAATCTTTGCCTCGGTGATTGGTTTTTGCCGAACACCCTCAACGAACACATCATCCTTAGAGAGAATGTTTGGAATGCCATCACTCTTATCACCACGAATCACCAATTGTTTTAATTGTGCAGAAGGCAAAGGTTCTTTAATGAATTTCTTTAGAATCGGTGAATACTGTTCAACATTAGGATACTTTTGCAATTGTGCAAAGTCTTTATCTGAGGAAAGAATCATTACCTTTTGTGTTGCTGAATATCGCATTGATAATACGGCAATGATATCATCAGCCTCAGCAGTATCAACTTCGATAACTTTGTATGGTGAATGACTACGCAGTTCTTCACGAATTTTATTCAAACATTCAAAGATAGAATTCCAATCGTGACCAGAAGAATCACGAGCTTTCTTGCGGTGTGCCTTGTAATGTGGAAATACATCACGGCGCCAATATTTTTTGTTGTCGCAGGCAATGACTATATCAGTACCGTATTCTGCTTTGAATTTCTTCACATATGTTCGGATGGTATTCAGAATCATATGGCGAACCAATGATTCATCAACTGCCGTTTTGGAAGAACCAATTTGTTCCATCAGATTGGCAATCGCCACCTGATTAAAGTCGAAAATAATCATATTTTTTCCATAATATATTTTAATGCAAACTATGTTGACCGTGAGGCAAACTATGTTCCATTATCTCAGCTAAAACGTCCCATAAAGCTTCTTGGACAAATTCAAGTTCTTCCTCGGTGATTACTTCTGGTGGCAAATCACCTTCGAGCACCATCATTACTATTGTTTGGCGTTCTTCTGATATCTCTTTCACTTTTGTTTTTTTATTTGCAACCATATATCACTCTGTGGGAAAAGGCCATCTGATGGGTTTCAAAGTACCGTTATCAGGATTTTCCACCAGTTTAAAATACTTATCGTATAAACTTTCAAGAATAGTCATAACATCATTTTCATCCATGGCATTATCTTCACTTAGTCTATCTTCAAGTGGTAAAATATCCCATGAATTATTTTCAACATCATACCAAGCCCAAATACAAACTTCTTCGGCAGGTCGATGTTGAATCATTGAACCAAACGTAAAACCAAATACATCATGTTCAGGAAATACAAAATCTTCGGTCAAAGAATCTTTGTGAATAAAGATGGCATAAGATTCCATATTGGTGTTACCACCTTCAATATACTTATATTCTCCATCCATATTTTCTTCATCTAAGTCACCATAACCTTCAAATGTAATTTTTACTTCAGGTAAATCAGAGATATCAACGCCAATTTCTAAATCGTCAGGATCCCGCCAACTAGCCTTGAGCATCTCAATTAAAATATTTTCATATTTTGAATAATCGTATTCCATAATTAATCCTTGTGTTCTTCACACCTTGTTTTAATCCAACTATCACCAGTTTGTTTGCCTGGTTTTCCACAAACTTCACAAGTTACACCTGATAATGATGATGCCATACTAACAAGACCAAAAATATATTCATCTCCACCAGTATAATAAAAACTCAATGTTCCAAACTTCTCTTTAACTTGGTCAACCGTAACTTGTGGTATACTAAGACCTTGTCTTTCTTTCAAATCGATGTGTTTTTGAATATTTGCCATCAATTGGTCTAGAATATCAAACCAGCCATCACCACATTCGAAACCCCAATACATACAAGTTTCTTGCATTGTCTTTTGCCGATTAACCATGAGTTTTGGGTATCTCGCACACAACAACTCATCAAATTCTTGTTTCATTTTAAACTCCTTAGCAGTATTATATCACAGTTAATTCGACCTGTGAGGCAAGATTCTTTAGCACGAATTTCGGCAATAACATTACGCAGGAATACTTTCCCACCTTTTAAAACTTCTGGTATTAATGCCTCGGGTTTTCTAACCGTCTTATGTACCGATTTCATCTCAGAATACCCAATGATGCTTGAACCTTTTACAGATAATCCTGAGGAATCAGAGGCAACATAACAACCAAGTTTCCTTGTTTTTGTATTATACACAAACAGTTGAGAACAACCAACAATTTCTTTTGGCTTGATTGATTCAAGTTTCAATTCATCAAACTTAACACAATATTTCATTTTGTTCACCAATTCTTCTGGTGACTTCACTTTGCGTTTTCTTGGTTTTCTGGTCAATAAGGCTTCACCAGAAATCTTCATTGCATCAGAAATAATCAAATCACCAAATGCGACCATCTTCTTTAATTGTGGTCTGGTGAAATTAGAATAACCTTCTTTTAACTGTTCATCTTTAGTAATCAGTATTTCATCAAACTCGGCACGAAACCTTTTAGCCCATTCCATAATATGTGAAACGTGAACACCTTTCACCGCCTTTGTATGCATGATTCCGTAAGGTGAGGTGTTTGCTGTGAAGCCAGATAGTATGTAATCATCTATCGCACCCTCCAACTCTCCAATGCACTCAGATGCCTTCTCCCGAATTCTATCTTGAATATTGATTGTGGGTTTAGATTCTACAACTTCGGCAACTATTTGTTTTTCTTCTTTTATCTGCTGAATTGTTTTGATTTGATTTTCAAACCACACTTGGTCTTTTGGCTCAAGTATTGAACCATTCAATATCATACGGCAAATGAAACCGAAATTAGTTTGACAGCCTTTTAATTGACCAGCGGAAATAGACTGCTTCAATTTCTTTTTGAAATATTCAGCAGCCCACTTTTGGGAATCTTTAAAATCTTTGTTTTGGGAATACCAATTGAGCAACCTGAGAAAATCTACCTTCTCAAGTTGCCTTTCAATCTTTGGTTCCGATCCAGCAAAAATATCATTTGCATTTAAGGAACGAGCCATCTAATCACCTTTCAAGTGTAACATACTCTCCGAAATACTTATCGAATGTCATCACCAAATTTTCATAATCACCACTTTTCATTTCGGCAATAATGTTTTCAGCATCTAACTCCAACTGGCGGGCATATGTTGTTGCACAACCAAGAAGCGCAAATGCGTTTCCTTGGGGACCAGTCAAATCAATAACTACTCTACGACCTATTCTTTTTTTTCGAATTGTCATTTTTTCTCCATTATATATTGCAAAATTTCTTTGGCTTGTTCATATTTCGTTTTTTCAACGGCTTCATCAATCATATCCAATTGCATTTGATGTAAGCCGTTGACAAATTCATCAATATCTGCCCTCCGCATTTTCTTGTAATATAGAGGACTATAATTTTTTTTCATATTACTTCACTTCAAAAGGTTTATCCCATTTGCCGATATCCACGCTGACATAATATGCCGTATTGAAATAGTCGGTCATAGCGTCAGAGTGGTCATAATAATCAGCAGTATACATGGCTTTTACAATCTTGTCAACTATTTCCAAAGCTTTGCCTGAAAAATGATTTTTGTAATGATATGGGTTTACCTGTTCATAACGGGTATCGTTAGGCTTAAAACCTTTGGCAACTTGATAAAAATCTTTGCCGCAAGTTTCATTGCTATTGGCAATCAAGTCAATTGGTGCCGATTTAATCGTGCAACAAATTGAGGAATTATTGCGTACCGATAAACTGAATTTTACGCCAGTACCTTTAAGTGCTTTATCCAAGTTTGCTTTAATAACTGCTTTTTTTTGCTGATTCATATAAGCCATGATGTGTCCTTTTCAACGATTTAATGAGTCAATTATACACGAATCCAGGTAATTGTCAAGCCCCCTCTGTTGCAAAAAAACAACAACTATTTTACTATATTGTCAGCTTAATATAAATAGGTATAGTTGCCAATATTTTTGGGTGGCAGCAACTTTCCTTGCCTTGCATGATAATTGCAATCCTATGGATGTCGGTTTAATGACATAACATTCAAAGGAAAAAAATGTTCAAGGAATTACCCAAAGTGTTTTTCATTGTCATGGTTGCTTTATGGTTTTTTGATAGTAAACCAAATTTAACCAAAAAGGACAATGTACCATCTTGTGGCACTACCGAACAAAAAAAGTAATCTCTATACCACCTTTAATTTATACGGGTGGTAAATAATGGATCCGCTAACCCTCTTTGCACTTGCTAATGGTGCTGTTTCTGCTATCAAAGCAGGCTGTAAGCTATACAAAGACATTAAGGGTGCAGCTGGTGAAATTAAAGATGTACTTAAAGATTTAGATGAACAGTTTCATGGTGCATATGCAGCTAAAGGCAAAACACCACCGCCTGCAGCAATCAAACAACTGAATGAAGAAAAAACCAGAGTAAAAGAATTAAACAAACAAGATTCTGGTGATGTTTATTTTGAACTTGGTCAACATCTTGGTGCCTTCTTTGACAATCAAGCCAAGTGTATAGCGGTATTTGAGGCAGAAGAAAAAAGGTCTTACCAGTTATATACTGGTGATGCTTCGGTAGGCAATCGTGCTCTACAAAGAGTATTGATGAAGAAAAAACTTGAGCAGATGGAAGTTGATTTGCGTGAATTATTAATATATCAAAGTCCACCAGAACTTGGTGCTCTATGGACAGAAGTGCTACAGCAGTCTAAAATATTAAATGCAAGACAAGCAATTGCTTTGAAGGCACAAATTGAAAAGAACCATAGAGAAGAAATTAAACACGCTAAATTTATGGAAAAAGTTTATGTGTGGACTTGGTGGATTGTTAGTTTAATATTGATACTATTGCTTACTTTTATTATAATGATTTTTGTAGCGCAAGATAGAATGGAAAAGTATCCTCAGTTGGGTTATGAATTATTTCCAAAGACTGAGAAACAACGCCGTGAAGAAGCACAACCTAAAAAATACATAGGTCGTTAATAAATTGGTGGGCACTCCGGGATTTGAACCCGAACCTTATCAATTATGAGTTGACGGCACTACCTATTATGCTAAATGCCCATATTTGGCCTCACCTGAGGGATTCGAACCCCCAACCTAACGGGTAGAAGCCGTTTGCTCTAATCCATTGAGCTAAGGTGAGAATGTGGAGCACAGAGTCAGATTTGAACTGACGGTTTTACGGATTTGCAATCCGTTCCCTTGGACCACTCGGGCATCTGTGCATTAATTGGAGCGGAGTGAGAGAATCGAACTCTCGACCGAAGATTGGAAATCTGCTGTTTTACCATTAAACTAACCCCGCAATTGTACCGATGCTTATTCAAGCAGAAGCAATGTTCGGTACCACACAAAGGCAGGATTTAAAAAGAGCCTGCACTCTTAACTGGAGCGGGATAGGAGAATCGAACTCCTGACTAAACCTTGGCAAGGTTTCGTTTGACCATTAAACTAATCCCGCAATTGGGTTGAAGTATGGGAATTGAACCCATGATAACGGAATCACAACCCGTGGTTTTACCACTAAACTAACTTCAACATAAACTGGCAGAGGGTACTGGGATCGAACCAGTGATAACAGAGTCAAAGTCTGTGGTGTTACCGCTACACTAACCCCCAACAATTGGTGGTGATGGAGGGAATCGAGCCCCCAACCTTCTCCGTATGAAGGAGCTGCACTACCGTTATGCTACATCACCGTATTTGGTGGGACCTAGAGGAATCGAACCTCTTTCAACGGTTCTTCAAACCGCCGCTATGACCACATCAGCTAAAGTCCCGAATTTGGTGCCCCAACAGAGAATCGAACTCCGAATTGATGCTTACAAGGCAACTGTTATACCATTTAACTATTAGGGCAAAACTGGTAGCGGAGGAGGGATTCGAACCCCCGATTCTTGGCTTATGAGACCAAGCGGATGACCACTTCCATACTCCGCAATTCTTCTTATCTACGCAACCTTTAAACTTTTAAGTCTATCAGCTGCATATGAAGCGGCGAACGCTTGAGGTTTAACCAAAGGAATAACATTACAAGTTCCTTTGATATAACCAATCGCTTCATTAATAACACATGATGAACCTGTCATTTCATTAGGATTAATGTCCAAATGAACTTCAACATTTCTATCAACTAATACATCAGCAAGTCTTAAATACAACTCACTTACTTTATAAACCTCATTCATTAATCTGTATCTAGGTCTACTTTGCTTTTGGTCGTAATCTCTTTCACGAACAACCTCACCAAATAATTTACAACCATTATTACCATTGATATGAACTACGATTGCAGTAATGTAATCGGCGTACCAAACTTTATCTATCTTCATTCTTTCAGAATCACAACCAATGTAAATTTTAGTTTCTGGTGATTGTGCTTCGATGAATTCTCTCACCTCATTCAAATCTAATTTACGCATATTACATCCTTATAACAATTGGCCGGTCCTGAGAGAATCAAACTCCCACTTCAGCGTTCGTAGCGCTGTGTAATATTCATTTTACTAAAGACCGAAACTTGGTGGAGGATAGGAGATTCGAACTCCTGACTGAAGCTTGCAAAGCTACTGCGTTCCCAATTACGCCAATCCCCCGAAAAGGTACGGGGCTTTCACCCGCTGCTAATCAAACCTTTCGGTGATTAATCTGCCGCCTCTTTATATTCAGCGGACTTTTTATGTTATTGATCCGTTTCCATTTTGAAAACCAATACTGCCACCTTCATCTTTGATTCGTTTAATAACATCTTCAAAAAGTATAGGACGAAAATCTGTTTGTTCAACACAAACACAATGGTATCTAGTATCAATTTTAGAATTCTTAATACCTGTCATCACACGCCTTTGGTGAGTATGTCCATGAATGTTTGTACCAAAACGACCAAGGCTATCACTATGAATTGGAATATGGGACAGAATCATTCCGTTCATAATATGGTAAGCACGAAGCTCACGAAAATGTTCTCTATATTCCTCATCTCTAAAAATATCATGGTTACCACGAATCAAAACTTTATCACCGTTAAGTCTATACAAAAGGTTAAGAGCTTTACGATTAATCACTACATCACCAAGATGATAAACTTTATCAGTTGGTTTTACAGTTTCATTCCAACGCTTGACCATTTCTTCATCCATTTCTTCTGGAGTATCCCATGGTCTTATCTTTACACCATCATCATCTACAAAGCGGCATACGCCTAGATGACCAAAGTGTGTGTCGCTTGTCAAAAATACACTAGGCATATGCTTCCTTTTTAAAATTGGCACCCCGCTAGGGAATCGAACCCCAACTAACAGTTTTGGAGACTGCTGTGCTGCCATTACACCAGCGAGATATAAAAATTGGTACCGAGAGAGAGTTTCGAAATCTCGACCCCCGCCTTATCAAGACGGTGCTCTTCCTCTGAGCTACCTCGGCATTAATTGCTTCCTCTCTGCGGTGGTAATTATATCGCATCAAGCGCAATCCGAAGATATAGCCATCACGCACGACCTCCACCCACTTCCCGACCAGAGAGGATTCTCGCATTGCCAGCGCCAGTTCGGTATGACTGGAACCACCCTTGAGTAACGAACTCACTTCACTTCCTACGGGTCATAGTAGTCAAGCGTTACCTTGACTGGTCTTGGCGGAGAGTATCAGATTCGAACTGATGCACCCATTTCTGGATGACGGTTTAGCAAACCGCTGGTTTAACCACTCACCCAACTCTCCATAATTTGGCGGAAGACGGAGGAGTCGAACCCCATCCGATTTCTCAGAACCTGGTTTTCAAGGCCAGTCGCAGGACCACCCCCGCTGCATCATCTTCCTATTTGGTGGATTCTAAAGGGATTGAACCTTTGACCTTCGCCGTGTAAAAGCGTTGCTCTACCGCTGAGCTAAGAATCCGAAATTTATTATTGACAATTTATCCTTCTCTACGCCGTCAATAAAGGCGAGTATTACTGGTCTCGGTGGCAAGAATCGAACTTGCGCTTCATGGTCCCAAACCACGGGTGATGCCATTTCACTACACCGAGATAACTGGCTCCACAGGGTGGGTTCGAACCACCGACCAATTGATTAACAGTCAACTACTCTACCGACTGAGCTACTGCGGAATAATTAATTTGTGGCAGGTGAGGTATCTAGTCAACGTATCTAAGTATCTGACTTGCCCATTCTCCTTTTACTTTCCTTACCACAAAACTTTTAGATTAACTCATGTTCTAAATCTACTGACTCAGAATAATAACCGTTTGATTCTCCCAACCAACGAACATCAACATAACCTTTGCGTGTAGCAAATTTGTAAAATGTCCATGTACGAGAATCAATGTATTCATCTTCTTTAGCTTCTGGTATTTCACCTGATACTTCTTCAGCAATCAAAAGTGGTTCACCTTCTAAATCTGATAAATCGCCTACAACACTTTCAATGTAAACCGATTCGCAACAATCTTGCCAATGCAAGAATTTAAATCTTTCTGTGGCATTTGCAAACACCATTTCACGACCATCTTGTGTCACCGATGTGAACACTTTTCCAACCATTTTTTCTATATTCATTTTTATTTCCTTTACAACAACTATTTGGCGGTCTGTAGGGGAATCGAACCCCTGTAAGCGGATAGACAATCCGCAGTAATGACCATTATACGAACAGACCAAATTAGTATGGGGCTGCTGGTTTCCATGCCAGTCCCCAATTGAGTGATTCACACTATATTCAATTTATTCAAAGTCTGTGTGCAGTTAGAAATCTGCCTATCAGAGCCTGTTAAGGGTAGTTTCCATCCTCACGCTTACGGTTTTCTGCCACCGGATCTCTATCGCTAATCAAACGCCACTTTAACGAAAGTGGTAACGGGATTTGGTGGAGACAGTAAGATTCGAACCTACTCACCCGAAGGAACAGATTTACAGTCTGCCGCAACTCTCCCACTTTGCCGTGTCTCCAATTTTTTGGTAGAGGTACAGAGAATCGAACTCTGGTTAATAGGTTAAAAGCCTACTACTTTACCACTAAGTTATACCTCCAAACTACCATTTGTTTTGCTGACGTACTATATGCTATGCTTCAACGGAGTAGCGGCCGCATTACCGTTTATACACATAGTTACGGAGTGTTGACGTTTACACAATGGCTTACGTCAGCAAAACAAATGGTACACCTAGGGGGAATCGAACCCGCCGTTTATGCCTTGAAAGGGCATCGTCCTAACCGTTAGACGATAGGTGCATATCTGCATCAAATTTTTAAAGAGCATATCGATTGATTTCTCAACCGATGAAACGTATTATACATGAACCAGTTAATTTGTCAACCAGCCTGTTGCAATAATACAACACCAAGAT
>Ga0114966_10001609_pt1 | contig 20693 bp, 17 predicted proteins | sample M_130207_XF_Meta_FD_87029 | JGI IMG/M metagenome (GOLD analysis project Ga0114966, IMG submission 87029) | Freshwater microbial communities from Lake Montjoie, Canada to study carbon cycling - M_130207_XF_MetaG | ecosystem: Environmental > Aquatic > Freshwater > Lake | place: Lake Montjoie... | reverse complement strand
GTCCATGTCGCCGAAGTGATCTTCGCTGCCGATGATGTCGGTGAGCATGGTGTAGCGCGCGAGCTGGCCGTCGGCGCTGAACTCGGTGACGAGGCCGCAGGAAATGCCGGCGACGGATTTTTTCAACGGCACGCCGGCATCGAGCAGCGCGAGGACGCCGGAGCAGACCGACGCCATCGAGGTGGAGCCGTTGGACTCCATGACCTCGGAGGAAACGCGGACGGCGTACGGGAAATCCTGCACGCTCGGGAGGACGGGCGCGACCGAGCGCTCGGCGAGAGCGCCGTGGCCGATCTCGCGGCGTCCGGGCGAACCGGTGCGGCCGGTTTCACCGACGGAGAACGGCGGGAAGTTGTAATGCAGGATGAAGCGCTTGGATTTCTCGCCGCCGGTGTAGCCGTCGAGTTCCTGGGCCTCGTCGGCGGGCGCGAGCGTGACCAGGGCGACGGCCTGGGTTTCACCACGCTGGAAGAGCGCGGATCCGTGCGAGCGCGGGAGCAGGCCGACTTCGGCGCTGAGGTCGCGGATCTGGTCGGCGCTGCGTCCGTCGCAGCGGGAGCCCTTGTCGAGAATGGAGACGCGGAACGCCTTTTTCTGGAGGTAGTCGAAAGCCTGGCTGACCTCGAACTTCGAGGCTTCCGGGAACTTCGCGGTGATCGCGGCGGTGACTTCTTCCTTGAGCGCGGCGATGGCTTTCTGCCGGACGACTTTGCTCTTGTTGTAGATCGCGGCCTCGATGCGGTCGCCGGCGACGGCATAGGCGACTTCCATGAGTTCGTCCTTCACGGTGAAGAGCGTGACCTGGCGCTTGGCCTTGCCCACGCGGGCGGCGAGGTCGATCTGCGCGGCGATGAGCTTGGCGGCTTCGCTGTGGGCGAAATGGAGCGCTTTCACGAACTCCTCCTCGGGGAGCTGGTCGGCGGCGCCTTCGATCATGATGACGTCGTCCTTGGTGCCGACATAGACGAGGTCGAGGTCGCTCCGGCCCATTTCCTCGTGGGTCGGGTTGGCGACGAACTGGCCATCGACGCGACCGACGCGCACGGCGGCGACGGGGCCCGCGAACGGGATGTCGCTGACCATGAGCGCGGCGCTCGCGCCGTTGATGAAGAGCATGTCGGGATCATTCACGCCGTCCGCGCTGAGGAGGACGCCGATGATCTGGGTGTCGTAGAGGTAGCCCTTCGGAAAGAGCGGGCGCAGCGGACGGTCGGTCATGCGGCAGGTGAGGATTTCCTTTTCGGAAGGCCGGCCTTCGCGCTTGAAATAACCGCCGGGGAACTTGCCCACAGCGGCGGCTTTTTCGCGGTAATCGACGGTCAGGGGGAACCAGTCCTGGCCCTCCTTGATGGTGGTGGCCGAGACGGCTGAGACCATGATGATGGTGTCGCCCGTGCGGACGGTGACAGCACCGTCCGCGAGTCGCGCGAGCTTGCCGGTTTCGATGGTGATGGTGGTGGCGCCGATTTGCGCCGTGACGTTTTGGATACTCATATTGGTTTCTTCTATTTGGTGTGAGACCGGCACCGGGATTTTCGATGGAAGATTTCAGATTTCAGATTGGCCGGACGCGTCGCCGCGCGTGTTCCAATCTGAAATCTGCAATCTAATATCTGAATTCCCCCGGAGCGCCGGCTTGTTGCGGGGTTACAATTCGCGCGGCGGAATTGCCGCGCGAAAAAGGGATGGGCTGAAAGAGTTTGCCCGCGAGGATGTCGCGGGCGAACCGGTCCGAAAGTCTTGGAGAGCTACTTGCGCAGCCCGAGTTTCTCGAGCGCCGCCTTGTAGCGGTCGAGCGAGGAGCGCTTCAGGTAATCGAGGAGTTTGCGGCGGCGGGCCACCATGAGGAGGAGGCCGCGGCGGGAGGCGTGGTCCTTGGCGTGCGCCTTGAAGTGCTCCGTGAGGTGATTGATGCGCTGGGTGAGGAGGCCCACTTGCACGTCCGCGCTGCCCGTGTCTTTGTCGTGCATGCGGAGCGCAGTGATATCTTGAACGTCGGTCATATTCTTCTGTTTTTTGTGAGGGTCGCATTATCGGAAGGAAAGTTCCGATGGCAAGCGGGAATTCCAGATTTTCTCCCTCCTGCGGCGCGAGGCGGATAAGTCTCCCCTCCCTGCTGGCACCGGGCGTGCTTTGTGGATCGGGTATGCTCACTTTTGCCTACTCCGCTCGCGACTCCGCTGGCAAGACCATCTCCGGTGTCCAGGAAGCCCTGAACGAGGACAACGCCATCAATACGCTGATGACCCGGGGCTTGATGGTCCTGTCCATCCAGCAGAAAGCTGGCGGCAAGGCGGCCTCCCCCCGTGGCAAAATCACCGAAACCGATCTTGTCCTGTTCACCCGCCAGCTCGCCACCATGGTCGATGCCGGCCTCCCGCTGGTCACCGGCCTCACCGCCCTCTATGAACAGGCCGACCCGAAAAAACAGGCCGGCCTGCGCCGCGTCGTCGGGGAAGTCAGCGCGCTCGTCCAGCAGGGCGACTCCTTTTGCGAGGCCATCTCGAAACACCCCAGCGTCTTCAACCGGCTCTACGTCAGCATGGTCAAAGCCGGTGAGTCCGGCGGTCTGCTCTCGGAGATTCTCGACCGCCTCGCCAGCTTCCTCGAAGCCGCCGCGCGCCTGAAAAAGAAGGTCAAATCCGCCATGACCTACCCGGTTATCGTGCTCTTCATCGCCTTCTCGATCACCACCTTCCTCATCGTCAAAGTCGTGCCGGTCTTCGGCGAAATCTTCGCCGACTTCGGCGCGAAGCTCCCTGCCCCGACCCAGTTCCTCCTCGATCTCAGCGCCTTCATTACGGGCAACTGGTACTACCTCGTCGCCGGCATCCTCGCCGTCTTCTTCACCATCCGCACTTTTCTGCGAACCGAGCGCGGTCGCCAGATTTGGGACCAGTACAAACTCAAGCTCCCCATCTTCGGCATCCTCGTTCACAAAATCTGCCTCACCCGCTTCGCCCGCACCTTTGCCCAGCTCATCCGCGCCGGCGTGCCGATCCTCGAGGTTATGTCCATCGTCGGCGACACCTCCGGCAATTACGTTGTCGAGAAAGCGATCAAGAAAGTCTCCGCGGACGTCGAGAAAGGCGATCAACTCGCCAACGCCCTCAGCCGCGAACCGATCTTTCCGCCCATGCTCGTCCGTATGATCAGCGCCGGCGAACAGACCGGTAAAATCGACACCATGCTCGAGAAGATGGCCGACTTCTGGGACGAGGAAATCGAGGCCACGCTCAACGCGCTGACCTCGCTCATCGAACCGCTCCTCATCGTCGTCCTCGGCACCATCGTTGGCGGCATCGTCATCGCGATGTTCCTGCCCATCTTCAAACTCAGCGACGTGGTCTCGCAGTCGAAGTAACCGACCGCCCCACCTATGCCGGCCTGCCGTAAGTCAGCGGCAGCACCAGCAGCAACGCTCCAAAGGCGAGCCCGGCGAAAGCCGCGGCGCGCCAGCGTTTTTCGCCCCCCGTCACCCAGCCGATCTGATCCCGCAGCGTGTACGGCATCCCCACCCAGAAAAGCGCGAATCCCACCCACACATAGACCAGCGATACGAGGAACAGCCGCGACATTTCCGGCCGCAAAAACGCCGCGCCCAGCAGCGGCTCCGCTCCCAGCAGCACAAGCATCCCCAGCCCGCGCACCGCGAGAAATTCATCCACATACCGCCACGCCAGCCACCACGCGATCGGCGTCCCGATCAGCACCCGCGTGCGCCAGTTCGAAAACTCCCCCAGATCCATTTTCCAGACCAGCCAGGCGAACCAAGCCGCCGCGACCGTCACGAAAAGAAACCCCAGCCCCTTCGACCGAGGAAGCCCCCGCAACCAGTCTTGCGCGGCCTTTGGCTGAAAAAGGGCGAGCGCATGCGCGACGACGAGAAGGAGACCGACGAGGTAGAGCGCCGACTCCAATTTGAGGGTGTAAGGCATGAAAGAGGGCTGGAAGAGAACGCGACCCGCCGAGCCGCCTCAAGCGAAATGTCGGCGGTGGCAAGCTAGGCCCCGGCGGCGAGGTAGCTCTGCCAGTCCGGCGGCAGCGGGGCGCGCTCGATCCCGTCGGCGATCCGCCCCTCGAAGGTCGGCTCGAACTCCGTGCTCGTGCCATAGACCATGATCGCGTCGCGCGAACCCTCGGCCCGCAGCGCGTGCGCGACCCCGGCAGGGATGACGAGCCCGGCGTTGTTCGGCCCGCGCTGGTCGTCGCCTTCGATGAGGAAACGCATCACTCGGCGCGGCAACCCGGCGCGTTCATCCACGAGGATCATCTCCACATTGCCCTGCACGAAAAACATCGCGTCCCACTGCTCGCGATCATACGGACGCAGCGCGAAGTTTTGCGGCTCCGCCGAGAAGAGCCGCTGAAACCACGCCTCGGCGCTGGTGTCGGCGGGGATGTGCGGCGGGTGAATGTGGAAACCTTTCGCCGTGCCGGCAAACATCCGCGCCGTGGCCCACTGCCGCGGCCAGAGGCCGATCGCGGCGAGCGCGCCGTCGCCCATGCGGGCAAATTCGCCAAAGAATCCGCGGTGCCGCTGGGGATGGATTTTGCGGCCAAAAATCTCGACGCCGGGAATCCACGCGGCGTCGAGCTCGCCACGCTTCGCGATCAGCTCACCCGCCTCCACGCCGCTCGTGGCGAGGCGGCCAGCGAGGGAGCTGGCGGTATAGTCGCGCGTCGTGAGTTGGGCGTGGGCGGCGGGTTTCAGGGCGTGCCAGAGGTCGGACATGCGGCGGAGACTAGGAGAGGAAAAGCGGGACTGGCAGCACCATTTTTTCAAGCCGCGCGGACACGATCTCCGGGGAGCGCACGCGACCCGAGTGCTGCCGTCGGCGACCCGCCGACGGCATTGGGGAAGGACGAGCCGCCCAGACTGCGCCTGCTGCATGGGAAATAACTGATGGCATCCGCACCGTCATGTTTCCGGCGGGTCGCCGGAAACAGCACTCGGGTCGAGTGCTCCACCCGGAGTTCAGAGACGCGCCTGCTCCGCGTACCAGCGCACCGTCTCCTCCAGCCCCTCATCCACGCTCACCTCCGGATCGAAATCCAACCCGCGCCGGATCGCCGCGATGTCCGCCGCGCTGTGCTGGATGTCACCCGCGCGCGGCGGGCCGTAGCGCACCGGTTTCGCGGGAATACCGGTCACTGCGGCGACCCGCGCCGCGATGCTCTCGTAAAGCCCGGCCAACGTGGTGCTGCCACCGAGGGCCACGTTGAAGACCTCGCCGAGCGCGGCGCGGTTGCGGGAAGTCGCGGCGAGCAGATTCGCCTGCACCACATTGGCCACGTGGCAAAAGTCGCGCGTGATCCCCCCATCGCCGTGGATCACGCACTCGCCGCCGCGGACCAGCGCGGTGATCCACTGCGGGATGACCGCCGCGTAGCCGCCGGTCGGATTCTGCCGCGGCCCGAAGACGTTGAAGTAGCGCAGCCCCACATTTTCCAATCCGTAGTGCTCGAAAAACTGGCGCGCGTAGATCTCGTCCATGAGCTTCGACGCCCCATACGGACTCAGCGACCGGCCGATCTGCGGTTCGATTTTCGTCGCGCGCGGATCGTCGCCATAGACCGCGCTGCTGCTCGCGTAAACCACCCGCCGCACCCGGTTGTCCCGCGCCGCAGCGAGCAGATTGAGCGTGCCGGTGACGTTCGTCTCGTGGCAGCCGAGCGGATCCTCGATGGAGAGCGGCACGGAGATGAAACCCGCGTGATGCAAGATGTAGTCCACCCGATTGCTCGCCTCGCGGCACGCGCCCATGTCGGCCACGGAGCCTTCGAGAAAATTGAAACGCGCCCACTGCTCCGGACTGACCCCCGCCTGGACATCCGCGAGATTTTTCGGCGAGCCGGTGGAGATGTTATCCAGCCCGACCACGCGCTGATCGAGCCGCAGCAGGGCTTCGAGCAAATGCGAGCCAATGAAGCCGGCGACGCCGGTGATGAGCCACGCGCGCGGCTCGGCGGCGAGTTCCTGGCGGAGTTGGGCGTAGGGGTTCATGGAGCGAAAAGGTGGACGCACAAAGGCAATAAAGGGGAGCCGTTGTCGAGCCCGGCGTGCGTGCGCCCCGGCGGATCAATCCGCATATTTCCGCAGCCACATTTCGAGGTTGAGCAGCGCCCACAGCCGCTTGCCGTGGTCCGCGCGGCCCGCGGCGTTTTCGTCGAAGATCGCGCGCACGCCGTCGCGGCGGAGGTAGCGGTAAATGCGCGCGTCGGGAGCGAGCAGCAGATCGCCCAGCGGCGCGGCGAGCGTCTGGCGGAACCACAGCGCCAGCGGCACGGAGAAACCCATTTTCCCGCGGCGCGTGATCGACGGCGGCAGCAGGTCGGCGAAGAGTTCGCGCAGGATGCGCTTCGTCGTGGTCCCGCGCACTTTCCACGAGCCCGGCAGGCGCGCGGCCAGCTCCAGCACAGCGTGATCGAGAAACGGCGAACGCGCCTCGAGCGAGTGCGCCATCGTCATGCGGTCCACCTTGGGCAGCAGCGCGCCGGGGAGGTAGTTTTGCACGTCGGTGCTGAGCGTGCGGTCGAGTCGCGTGCGGGCGAGCGCGGTGCGAAAGCTCTCCTCCAGCAGCGCCGCCGACGCGCCGGCCTGGAGCGACTGGCTCATCTCCGGCGTGTAGAGCGTCCGCTTTTCCGCCTCGGTGAAAAACGAGCCCCAGCGCACGATGCTCGCGCCGTGGGATAGGTCGGCGGCCCGGGCCAGATGCCGCAGCGCGGTCGTCACGCTGCGCTCGACCGGACGCCCACTTTGCACCGGCAGCGCGCGGAGCAGGCGATCGAGCACGCCGTGCCGCAGCACGCCGGGGACGAGCCGGTAGAGATCGGCGAGCGGGTCGGCGAAGTAGCGCTGGTAGCCGCCGAACGCCTCGTCGCCGCCGTCGCCATTCAGCGCCACGGTCACATGCTCGCGCGTCATCCGGGCGAGATACCACGTCGGGATGGCAGCGGCGTCGGCAAAGGGTTCGTCGAAATGCTCGACGAGGTTCGGCAGCAGCTCGATGGCCGCCGGCTCGACGATGAACTCGTGGTGCTCGGTGCCAAACTTCTGCGCCACCGTCCGCGCATGCTCGAGTTCGTTGAAAGCGGCTTCCTTGAACCCGATGGAAAACGTTTTCACCGGGCGGTCCATCAGCCCGGCCATCAGCCCCACAATGATCGCCGAATCAATTCCGCCACTGAGATGCGCACCGAGCGGCACGTCGCTCATCAGCCGGATGCGCACCGCCTCGGTGATCGTCGCCCGCACCCGCTCGCGCAGCTCCGGCGCGGGCGTTTCCCATTTCGGCTCATACGGGAGTTGCCAGTAGCGCTCGATGCTCACGCGGCCCGCCTCCCAGACGAGGTGGTGCGCGGGCGGCAGCTTGCGCGCATGGCGCAGCGCGGACTGCGGATCGGGCACGTACTGGAGCGTGAGGTAGTGGTGGATCGCCGCGAGGTCCGGTTCACGCGGGAAGCCGGGGTACTGCAGCAGACACTTCAGCTCGGAGCCGAAAAGCAGCGCGCCGTCGTGCTCCGCGAAATAGAGCGGCTTCTTGCCCACGCGATCGCGAGCGATGAACAGGCGGCGCCGCTTTTCATCCCAAATGGCGAAGGCGAACATGCCGCGCAAATGCTGCACGCAGTCGAGCCCGTGCTCCTCGTAGAGATGCACGATGGCCTCGGTGTCGCTGTGCGTGCGGAAGACGTGGCCGCGTTTCTCCAGCTCGGGCCGGAGCTGCGGGTAGTTGTAAATCTCCCCGTTGAAAACGATCCACACGCTGCCGTCCTCATTGCTCAGCGGTTGGTCGCCGGTCGCGAGATCCACGATGGCGAGGCGGCGCATCGCGAGGCCCACGCCGGGGCGAAAGTAGAAGCCGTCGCTGTCCGGGCCGCGATGCCGGATGGCCGCGTTCATCCGCCCGAGCACGGTCTCTTCCACCGGGCGCTCGGGGTCGCGATAGACGAGTCCGCTAATGCCGCACATGAGGAGGAGGCTGGCTGGTTTCGTGGATCATTTCCAAATACTCCGCCGCCACGCGCGCCCAAGTGTACTCGCGCTCCACGATGGCCCGGCTCGCCCGGCCCAACGCGCGGCAACCCGCGGGATCAGCGAGCAACCGTGCCAGCGCAGCCGTGAGCGAGGCGGCATCGTCGGGCGGCACGAGATGGCCGTTCTCGCCCTCGCGCACGAGATCTTCGCTGCCCGCGATAGCCGTGGCCACGATCGGCAGGCCGCTAGCCATCGCTTCGAGGACGACGTTCGGCATGCCCTCGTCGCGCGACGGAAAGACGAAAATATCCGCCGCCCGGTAGCGCTCGGCGATGCCCGCGCGGTCGCACCAACCGGCGAAAGTGATGCGCTCCGCGAGGTCGAGTCGCGCCGCCTCGGCGGTGAGCGTGGCGCGCTGCTCGCCGTCGCCGATGATTTCGAGTTCCCAGGCCAGCCCAACCGGCAGCGCCGCGAGCGCGCGGAGGAGCACGTCGAGCCCTTTTTGAAAAACCACGCGCCCGACGAAAAGCAGCCGGACCGGGCCGCCGGACGGGCGTTCGTTTTCCGCCGCCGGGCGAAAGGTCTGCGCGTCCACGCCGTTCGGGATCACCCGGACCGCCTGCGCGGGCGCACTCCGGCGGGCGAGATCGCGGAGGCCGGCGCTATTCGCGACCACCGCGGCGGCGTGCCGCCAGAGCAGGCGGATGCACGGGCCGAGCAGGCGGTGGAAAAGCGCGAGGTCGTACGGTTGGAAACCGGGCACGTCGCCGCCGCGCAGCGAAACGACGCAGGGCACGTGCGCGGTGAACTGGAGCAGCGCGCCGACCGGTCCGGACGGGATGCCGAAAAAGGCGATCGACGCGGCGGGCCGCCAGGCGCGCATCTCGCGCCAAGCGACCGCGCTGGCGCTGGCGAGGAACGTGAGCATTTCCGCCGGCGTGCAGCGATCCGCCCGACGCCGCACCACCGCGACGCGCCGCAACCGCACACCCGCGACCGTCTCCTCCCGAGGCTGTCCGCGAAAGCGCGAGGTGAGCACCAGCGGCTCATGCCCCGCCGCGAAAAACTCCCGCGCCAGCGCCGCCGTGGCCTGCCCGGCACCACCGCCGAGCGGCGGGTATTCGTAGTTGATGAGCAGGATTTTCATGGGTGCGGCGAGCGGGATTTCCGGGGAGCGCGCGCGTCTCGCGTGCTGGTCGTGTCGTCCCGACACGACGAACTTCCCGCCGGTTGCGCTTTGGAAAGTGCGTGCGCCGCTATTGCCGACCTCGCCGCGGGAAGTTCGCGAAGGCGGGACGCCTTCGCCAACACGCGGGACGCGTGTGCTCCCCGGAACTCGCGGGCCGCGCGCACTCGCATTGGACGGCTCATCGTTTCATCCACTGGCCGAGCAGCCAGTAGCTCCAGAGGAAAAGCCGCTCATCGCGCGTGCCGGCCAGGTGCGCGGTGTGCTGGCGCTCGGCGAAGGCGACGTCGAGGTGCGGAAAACTCTGCGCGTGATCGAAGTCGAACTTTCCCTCGCGCAGCCAGCGGCCGATGGGCATGCCAAAGCCCTTCTTTTTGCGGTCGATGATTTCGCGCGGGAGGAGCGGCGCGAGCGCCTTTTTCAAAATCCACTTCGTCTGGCCGCCACGGAGCTTGAGCTGCCACGGGATGCGACGGGCGAGATCGACGACTTCGATGTCGAGAAAAGGCGAGCGGGCTTCGAGCGAACACATCATCGAGGCGCGATCCACTTTCGCGAGGATGTTGTCCGGTAAATAGACGTTCGTGAAAAACTGGAGCGCGCGGTCCACGAGGTTCGGCTGGGCGCAGCGGTCCCAGGCTTCGATGGCTTCGCTGTAAATCTCCTCCTCGTCGCACGGCTCGCGGAAAAGCTGGGCGAGCCCGCTGGGTTCGAGCGCGCCCATCCAGACGGCGTTCCAGAGTTTCGGCGGATAGCTCAGGCCCATGAGGGTGCGCTTGATTTTGAAATCGAAGCTCACGTTTTCATGCGAGACGGGCAGGCGCGCGGCGAGCAGCCGGATGGCGTGATGCACGGGACGCGGGACGAGCTTCGCGTAAAGCTCGGCGGCGCGCAGGGCGCGAAAGGGATCGTAACCGGCGAAGAGTTCGTCGCCGCCATCGCCGCCGAGCGCGACGGTGACGTGCTGGCGGGTGAAGCGCGAAAGCAGATACGTCGGGAGGAGCGAGCCGTCGCCGAGCGGTTCGTCGAGGCGCGCGACGATCTCGGGGAGGAGCGCGGTGGATTTGTCGAGGTCGAGCGTTTCGTTGCGATGCCGCGTGCCGAGCCTCTCGGCGACAAACTGCGCGTAGCCCGACTCGTCGAAGCTTGCCTCGTTGAAGCCGATGGAAAACGTGTTGAGCTGGCCGGCGGGGACGTGCTTCGCGGCGAGCGCGGCGATGGCCGAGCTGTCGATGCCGCCGCTCAGGAAGACGCCGAGCGGCACGTCGGACATCAGCCGGCGTTGGACGGCGCGTTCGAGGGTGGCGCGGATTTCTTCACAAAGGCTCTCCTCGTCCCTGAGCGGCCCGCCAGTTTCCAAAACAAACTCCCACCACCGCCACGTCTTCAGCTCCCGACTCGCGAGGTCGAAGGTGAACGAGTGCCCGCCGGGCAGCTTCCACACGCGTTCGTAGATCGAGCGCGGCGCGGGGATGTAGCAGTAAGCGAAGTATTTTTTCAGCGAGAGCGGCGAGAGATCGCGCGGGCAGCTCGGATGCTGGAGCAGCGCGGGCAACTCGCTCGCGAAGCCGAAAGTCTCGCCTTCCTTGAAGTAGTAGAGCGGCTTTTTTCCAAAACGGTCGCGCGATCCGAAGAGCCGCCGCCGTGCGCGGTCGTAGATCACGAAGGCCCACATCCCGTTCAGCCGCTCGACGAAACTCTCGCCCCACTCGCGGTAGCCGTGGAGCAGCACCTCGGTGTCGCTGTGGTCGGTGGTGAACTCGCACCCGCGCGCCTTCAGCTCCGCGCGGAGTTCGGCGTGGTTGTAGATTTCGCCGTTGAAGGTCACGCCGAGCTGGCCGTCGCGCGTCCACATGGGCTGCGCGCCGCCGCCAAGGTCCACGATCGAGAGCCGCCGATGGCCGAGGAAAACGCCCGCACTTTCCTCCGCCCAATGCCCGTCCGCATCCGGCCCGCGGTGCGCGATGGCGGCGGTCATGCGCCGCAGCACCCCGAGATCACCGCGGCCCGCGAAGCCCGCTAGGCCACACATGCGGTTGGAACGTGAAAGGGGTTTTGCGATGCGGACATGAAAAGGGCGCGCGCAGCCTTGCCAAAGACGCGGCGCATTGGGCAAAGACTTTCGCGCATGAGCAGCGATCAAAAAAACCTCTTTGTCAGCGAAGGTCTCGTCACTGCGGAGCAACGCTGGTCGCTCGCCGGGCACCGGGGGTGGGTCGTTTGGCTCACCGGCATCGACGCGCCGTACGAAGCGCCGGCCGCGCCGGACATCCACGTACGGACGGCGGAAGGCGGCATCGGCGATTGTGTGGCGCAGATCCTCGTCTGCCTGCTCCCGCGCGTGCGGCTCGCGGCGGGCTGACGGCGCGTCGCGAACGAAGGGGCACCGTCTGTGCCGCTCCGTCAGAGCGCCGCGAGCAGGCCGCGGAGCCGCTCCAGGCCCTCGATACCCGCGAGCACTTCGCGCAGCGAGCGGAGCGCGGCGGGGATGTGATCGAGGAACGGCGCGCGACCGTCGGCGTGGCCGAGTTTGCCGTAGGCCCCGAGCGCCTGCATGAGCCGCTGCATGGCGCAGAGTTCGTAGAGCGCGCGGAAGCCGGGCGCTTCGTGGCGACCGGGGCCGTGCAGGCCGCTGAGATAGTGCGCGAGCAGTTCTTCGCGCTCGGCGGCGGTCAGCGCCACGTAGGGATCGAGCAGTAGCGAGGCGATGTCGTACTGCGCGAGGCCGGGCCGCAGCCCTTGGAAATCGATCAGGCAGACCTCGCCCTCACGCACGATGATATTCTGACTTTGGAAATCGCGATGCACCAGACAGCGCGGCTGTTTTGCCAAATGCTCGGCGATCGCCCGCAAGCGGACGCGGTCGCCCTCGCCTTCGAGGACTTCCGGCGCGATGCCGAAATGCCGGCCGAGGCAGTGCTCGAAAAAGTAGTCCTGCTCCCAGCGATAGAGCGCTGCATCGAAGACCGGTTGGAGGATCGTCAGCGAATCCGCGCCCGGCGCGCGGTGCGCATCGCGGTGGAGAATCAGCGCCTGGTCGAGCGACCGCTGATAGAGCGCGCGGCGTTGCGGCCACGGGTCGTTGCGGCGGCTCCAGAGATCGGTTTCGCCCGCGTCCTCCATGATGATCAGCCCCTCGGCTTCATCGTGAAAATGCGTGACCGGCACCCGCACGCCCACGCCGGCGAGGAAGCGCGCGATGGCGACGTAGTGCTTGTTCTCCGGGCGATCCTCGCCGTAGCGCACGAGGATGAGCGACTGCCCGCCGACGTGCATGCGCCAGAACTTGCGGCCCGACCCGCCCTTTTCGATCGGGAGGACGGAGACGGTTTGCGGGAGGTGGTGCGGAGACATGGGGCGAAAATGATGGCGGCGTTTTAGGCGAAGTCGAAATCCGTCTGCGTGCCCTCCGCGCGCGCGCCGCGGGTGACGATGCAGCGGGTAAGGTGCGCGCCCGGCGCGACCTCCGCATTTTCCCACACGAGGCAATCCCGCAAGACTGCGCCCGCGCCGACCCGCGCGCCCGGCGCGATGGCCGTGGCTCCGCTCAGCCGCGCATCCGGCGCGACATGCGCCGTCGGGTGAATCCACGCGTCGCCGCCCGCGCCCACTGCCGCGAGCGTGGTGTGAACCGCGAGATACTCCTCCCGCGAACCCAGATCCCGCCAGCTCCCGTCGTCGATCACCACCCCGCCGAGTTTCGCCCCGGCGCGGATCATTTCGCAGAAAATGGGGACGACGCTGATCTTCGTCGCCGGCGGGATGCGGCGGATGAATTCGGGGCTCACGATATAGATGCCGGTGAAGAGAAACCGCAGATCGCTCGCCGGATCGATCCGCCGGCTGAGGTCCGTCACGCGACCGCTCGCGGTGTCGCACGCGACCTGGAGCGGACCGTCCTTCGACCGCAGCACGAGCGTGACTTCGTTGCCATTTTCGCGGTGGGCCCGCAGCGCCGGGGCGAGCGGGAGGTCGGTGAAAATGTCGCCGTTATAAACGATGAACGGCTCGTCCCCGAGCAGGTCGCGGACATTCCAGATGCCGCCTGCCGTTTCCAATACCTCCGGCGACTCGTGCCGGAAAAACAGCGGCGTGCCGCGGTAGCTGGCGTCCGGAAAAAACTCCGCGTAACGCTCCGCCTGCCAGTGCGTATTCACGACCAGTCGCTCGACGCCGCCCCCGAGCAGGTGGTCGAAGGCGTAGGTGATGAGCGGGCGGTTGACCACCGGGATGAGCGGCTTCGGGCGGCGCAGCGTGATCGCGCGCAGACGCGTACCGAGGCCGGCGCCGAGGACAAAAGCGGTGCGAATGGAGGACATGAAAGCGCCGGAGCGTGCCGGGAGGTTTTGGGAAAAGCCATGCTCTTCCAAAAGTTAGCGCACCGCTTTGGGAACGAGCGGGCAAAAAGCCGTCTCATCCTAAGCGGACTTCCGTGCGGGCGGAGGCGGGACGGAACGCAGTCGAAGGACCTCTAACTTTTCTCCGGGCGGAAGGGGAGCGCGGGCTTCCAGCCCGTTGGAGCCGGCATCCTGCCGGCGACCCATGCGCGTGATCCGGTTCACGCACCGGTGAGCGCTCCACGCGCCAGCCGCAGCCGGCAGGATGCCGACTGCTGCGGGCTGGAAGCCCGCGCTCCCCTTTTTCAACTGCATGGATACGGCTCAGGATGACGGCGGGGGGCTTTCGATCACGCGCCGAGCAGGGCGACGAATTGAGGCTCGTCGAGGACGGTGAGGCCGAGCGCGCGGGCTTCGTCGAGTTTGGAGCCAGCTCCGGGGCCGGCGACGACGCAGTGGGTTTTGCGGCTGACCGAGGCGGAGACGTTGCCGCCGAGGGCGCGGATCTTTTCGGCGGCTTCGTTGCGCGACATGGTTTCGAGGGTGCCGGTGAGGACGAATGTCTGGCCGGCGAGCAACTGCCCGCCGGCGGCGCTGCCGCCTTTCGGCGAAATGCCGAGCGTGTGGAGGCGGGCGAGCACGGCGCGGCCGGTGTCGGAGGCGAACCACGCGAGCGCGGCGCGGGCGCCGACGGGACCGGCGACAAAGACGGCGTCGGCGTCCGTCGCCCCTTTGCTTTTGGCGGGCTTGGCGAAACCGGCGTCGAGCAAACGCCGACCGCCGGCATTGGCCGCGGCGAGCAGTTCGGCGTGCTGCGTGGCGCGTTGCTGGCGGTCGAGGTCGCTGAGATCTTTGTGGCGGCGGGCGCGCGGGTTGGCCTCCTCGGCGGCGGCGTGGAGGCGATCGAGTTCCACGACGTCGCGCAGCAGCGCCGAGTCGCGGACGGCTTCGAGCGAATCGTGAAACTTCGCCAGATCGTGCGCGGTGTTTTCGCCGACTTCGGGAATCGCCAGCGCGTGCAGCCAGCGGGCGAGCGGCTGTTCGCGAGCGCGCTGGATACCGTCGAGGACTTTGCGCGCGTTCTTTTCGCCGAAGGTGCGCGGCTCGTCCTCGGTGCCGAGGTTGAGCGGGGCGAGTTGCTCCAGTTGGAGGTCGAAAAGATCGAGCGGATCGCGGACGAGGCCGCGCTCGACCAGCGCGTCGGCGACGCTCTCGCCGAGGCCGTCGATTTCGAGCGCGCCACGTTTGGCGAAGTATTCCAGCCGGCGCGTGAGTTGCGCGGGGCAGTTCACGTTTTCGCAAACCCACGCGACGAAGTTTGGATCGCGCCGGATCGCGCCGCCGCAGGCCGGGCATTTCCCGCCGAGATGCGTGAGAAAATCGAACGGCAGCGCTTCCGGCGGCCTCTTTTCCAGCACCACGCTGACGACGGCAGGGATGACCTCGCCGGCTTTCTCGATGATCACGGTGTCGCCGATGCGGATGTCTTTGCGGCGGATTTCGTCCTCATTATGCAGCGTGGCGCGGCTGATCGTGCTGCCGCGCAGGAGCACCGGCTCCAGCTCCGCGACCGGTGTGAGCACTCCGGTGCGGCCGACCTGCACGGTGATGGCGCGCAGCCGCGTCTCGGCTTTTTCCGCCACGTATTTCCACGCCTTGGCCCAGCGTGGGGCGCGCGAGGTGAAGCCGGCGCGCTCGCGCTGTTCGAGGGAGTTCAGCTTGATGACCGCGCCGTCCGTCTCGAAGCCGAAGCTGTCGCGGATCGCGTCGAGTTCGTTGATCGCGGCCATGACTTCGTCGGCGGTGGCGCAGAGCCGGGTGAATTTCGGCGTGCGCAAGCCGAGCGCCGCCAGCCACCCCAGCATCGCGACCTGCGTGGGCGGCGGCGCGACGCTCATTTCGCCGAGGCCGTAGAGCACGATTTCCAGCGGGCGTTTTGCCACCGTCGCGGGGTCGAGTTGCTTGAGCGTGCCCGCGGCGGTGTTGCGGGCGTTGGCAAACGGCTCCTCGCCCGCGGCGATCATTTCCTCGACGATGCGGCGGAACCCGGCGACCGGCAGATACACCTCGCCGCGCACCTCCAGCACGGCCGGCACGCCCGCCCCGCGCAGGCGCAGCGGGATGCTGCGGATGGTGCGGAGGTTGTCGGTGATGTCGTCGCCGGTCTCGCCGTCGCCGCGCGTGGCCCCGGTCGTGAAAAGGCCATCCTCGTAGCGCAGGTTGATCGCCAGCCCGTCGATCTTTGGCTCCACGAGCCATTCGAGCGGCTCGCCGGGCAGCAGTTTCTCCACGCTCGCGATCCACTTTTGCAGCGCCTCCGCGCCGTCTTTGGCAAAGAGGTTGTCGAGCGAAAGCATCGGCACCGCGTGACGCACGGTTTTGAAACCGGCGGTCGCTTTGCCCCCCACGCGCCGGGTCGGCGAGTCGGGCGTGATCAGCTCCGGGTGCGCGGCCTCGAGCGCCTGGACCTCGCGGAAAAGCGCGTCGTATTCCGCGTCGGAAATCGCCGGCGCGGCTTCGTCGTAGTAGCGGCGATTGTGCTCCTCAAGCTCGCGCCGGAGCTGGGAGAGACGGATGGAAATATCGGGCATAAACAAAGACGGTGAGGAGCGCGCCGGTGAGCGCGCCGAGGGTGTCGGCGCTCCAGTCGAAGACGTCGGCCCCGGAGCGATTCGGGGTGTAAAGCTGGTGGATTTCATCGACCGCGCCGAAGACGCAAAGCGCGATGGCCGTGACCGCGATCACGCGTTTCCACGACCAACCGGTGCTCCAGCAGAGCGCGAGGGCGAGATTGATTCCGCCGACGAAAAACGCGCTGAAATGCGCGGCCTTGTCCCACATTTCAAAGGGCGCGACTTCCTGGATTTGGTCCGGCCTCATCGAGGAGAGCACCGTGATCGCGGTCGCCCAGAGGCCCACGCCCCACCAGGCGAGTTTGCGGAGCCATTTCGGTGCGAGGCGGTTCATGGGAATGTTTGAGTGCGCGGGGAGTTTTCACGATAGTCGGGGGATGGAAAGTCCAAAGCGCATCCTCGGAATTGAAGGCGGCGGCACCAAAACTGAGTGGGTGTTGCTGTCCGGCGAGGCTGCTGAACAGAAAATCCTCAGCCAGGGCCAGCTCTCCGGCTCGAACCTCCGGCTGACCTCGGATGACGCGCTCGCGCGGCTCTTTGCGGTGCTCCCGGCGGACGCCACGCACGTCGGGGTTTTTCTCGCAGGGTGCGCGACGGACGAGGATCGCACGCGGCTCCGCGGGCTGGTGAAAAAGGCGTGGCCGCGCGCGGTGCTGGCGATTGGCAGCGACCGCGACTCGGGGCTGGCGGTGGCGTTTGGCGCGGAGGACGGGATCGCGGTCATCGCGGGCACGGGCGCGGCGGTGCATGGGCGGCGCGGCGAGCGGGTGGAAAAGGCGGGCGGCTGGGGGCAACTCCTCGGCGACCGCGGCGGCGGCTACGACCTCGCGATGCAGGGGCTGCGGCTGGTGCTGACGCACTACGATTTGAACCAAACGATCACGCCGCTGGCGGAGGAAATCCTGCGCTCGCTGGCGCTGAACCGGCTCCAGGACTTGGTCGGCTGGGCGATGCAGGCCGACAAAATGAGCGTGGCCCGGCTCGCGCCGGCGATCTTTCACGCGGCGAAACACGGCGAACCGGAGATGCTGGCGACGGTGCAGGCGGGGGCGGGCGTGCTGGCGGAGTTCACGCGCGCGGTGGCGCAGCGGTTGGAGTTTCGCGGAGCGCCGGTGCGGCTGATCGGCGGGCTGTTCACGCATCACCAGGAATACGCGGCGCTTTTCAGATACCGGCTGAGCGTGCTGCTGCCGGACGCGACGGTGAGCGTGTGCGCGGAGAGCGGGGCGCTGGGCGCGGCGTGGCTGGCGGGAAGGGTTTCAGGTTTCGGGTTTCAGGTTTCGGGTTTGGCCGGAGCGGGAGATTTTCCGCAGGATCAGGCGGCACTCGCGGCAGCGGCAACGGAGCAGGCCAATCCGCGGTCGGTGAATCTGGAGGAGCGGACGACGGCGGAGTTGGTGGAGCTTTTCACGACGGAGGAGGAGTGGGTGGCGCGGGCGCTGGCGGCGTGCCGGGCGGAGTTGATCGCGGCGGTGGACGTGGTGAGCGCGGCGCTGCGGGCGGGCGGGCGGCTTTTTTATGTGGGCGCGGGGACGAGCGGGCGACTGGGGGTGCTGGATGCGAGCGAGATTCCGCCCACTTTCGGAGCGCCGCCGGAGCTGGTGCAGGGCATCATGGCGGGTGGGGCGGAGGCGCTGCATCGGGGGATCGAGGGCGCGGAGGATCAGCCGGCGGCGGGGGCGCACGCGGTGCTGGAGCGGGGCGTGCGCGCGGGCGATGTGCTGTGCGGGATCGCCGCGAGCGGGCGCACGCCGTTCGTGCTCGGCGCGCTCGCGCGGGCGCGGGAAACGGGCGCGCGGACGCTGCTGCTGACGTGCAATCCCGCGCGGGCGCGGGCGGCGCAGCCGTGGGATGCGGAGATCGATCTGCCAGTCGGGCCGGAGATCATCACCGGCTCCACGCGGCTGAAAGCGGGCACCGCGACGAAGGTCGTGCTGAACCTGCTCTCGACCTGCGCGATGATCCGCCTCGGCCGGGTGCGCGGCAACGCGATGGTGGATCTGCACATTTCCAACGCCAAACTGCGCGACCGCGGCGTGCGACTGGTCAGCGCGGCGCTCAGCCTGGATTACGCGGAGGCGCAGGCGCGACTGGAACGCGCGGGGTGGAATGTGCGGGCGTGTCTGGAGGCGCGATAGTGGGGCGGGGCGCGGTGTTCAGTATGCAGTTTTCGCAGCCGCGTCCGAACTGAGCACGGCACACTGAATACTGAACACGCACCTCTCCATTCGAGAACCGACGTTCCGGGGGAGCGCGCGCGCCCTCGCGTGCCGGCGGCGGCGCCCCCGCCGCCGACCGTGGACCCGCTCCCGCCGCGGGCGCGGGCCTCGGTGCAGTATTGCTGCCAGCGGACTTCTGCGCGCCAGTTGGCGAAAAGATGCGCGCCCACGGCGCAGCCGATGAGCACGAGGAAGGTCGTGGTTAGCGGATGAGAACGGAACCAATCGGCGCCGCGGCGCATCACGGCAGATTCGCAGACTTCACCACGCCGGGCGAGCTTTTGGGGGACCGTCTTGCGTCAGGGCTGCGGCTTGGTCGCCGGGGGCGCGACCGGCGCGGTGGCCGCTTCCGCTTTCACCGCCACGGCGGGATCGGGCTTCGGGGCGGGCGTGGCTTTCGGTTTGGGCGGGAGCGGTTTGTCCATGGCGAGCAGCTCGGTGACGGTGACAAATTTGAACCCCTTGGCGAGCAGGCCGTCGAGCGTCTCGGGCATGGCGTCGATGGTGGATTTGTGGATGTCGTGCGCGAGAATGATCGAGCCCGGCACGGCCGCTTTGAGGATCTCATTTTTCACGTGCTCGGCGTTGCGCACTTTCCAATCGAGCGGATCGACGTCCCACAGAATGCACTTGTAGCCCCATTCGCCGTGCGACCAGGCGCGCTGGCGGGCGGTGAAGGCTCCGAAGGGCGGACGCATCGTTTTCGGGGCGACGCCGCAGGCCGCGATGATGGCGTCGTGCGTCCTCTGGAGCTGCTCGCGCACGGAGGCTTCGGACATGCTGGAAAGCTGCGGATGGGACCACGAGTGGTTCGCGACTTCATGACCTTCGGCGACCATCCTTTTGACGATCGCGGGATACTCGGCAACACACTGGCCGACCATGAAAAAGGTCGCGTGGATTTTCCGCTGCTTGAGCATGTCGAGCAGCCGCGGCGTGTTCGTCCCGTGCGGGCCGTCGTCGAAGGTGATGGCGATATGCGGGCCATCGACGTTGCATTGGGAGACGGTGATTTTCGGTGCTCCGGCGGCGGTTGGGGCAGGGACATCGGTGGGGACAGACAGGACGGGCGCGGGCGCTTGCGGCTTGGTCGCGGGCGCGACAGGAGCCGACGCGGGCGCGGCACTGACGAGCGCAGACGCGAGACCGAGGAATACGAAAGGCAGGAGGCGGATCATGGTGGGAATTACTAGCGTAATTCGTTCCCGGTGAAAGCAGGAAGACGACCCGCTGAAAAATCGTCAGTCCCCGCTCAGCGGTCGGCGAAGCGCTCCAGAATCACGCCCAATTTTTGCACCGTCTCCGCCGGCCAGAGCGAGCGGTCGGTGACGAGCGCGCTGTCGAGCGCGCGGTGCTCGGGGTAGTGCGGTTCGGCGGGAATTTGCGGGATCACGCGGGCGAGAATCTGTTTCGCGGCGGCGGCGTTGGCCATGAGGTGCGCGATCACGGCATCGGCGGTCACGGGCTCTTCCTCGGTCTTCCAGCAATCGTAATCTGTAATCATCGCCATGGTCGCGATGGCAATCTCCGCTTCCCGCGCAAGTCGCACTTCACCGAGGTTCGTCATGCCGATGACATCGAAGCCGAGCTTGCGGTGCGTCTCGGATTCGGCGCGGGTGGAAAAGGCGGGGCCGTCCATGTTCACGTAGGTGCCCCCGTTGTGGACGGGCAGGCCGAGGTCGCGCGCGGCATTGGCCAGGAGCTGGCGCAAAGGCGAACAGGTGGGCTCAGCAAAGCTCACGTGCGCGACGATCCCGCCGCCGAAAAACGTGTGCGCCGCGCCCTGGCTGGTGCGGTCGAAAAACTGCGACGGCAGGACGATGTGCCGGGGCTCATACTGCTCCTGCAGCGAGCCGACAGCCGTGACGCAAAGAATCCAGCGGACGTTCAGCGAACGCAGCGCGTAGATGTTCGCGCGGTGATTCAGCTCGTGCGGCAGGATGCGGTGGCCGCGCGCATGGCGCGGGAGGAAATAAACCTGCCGGCCAGCGAGTTGGCCGCCAAAGATCACGTCGGACGGCGGGCCAAACGGCGTCTCGACCACGTGCTCGGAGATGTCGGTGAGCCCGTCCATTTGATAAAGGCCGCTGCCGCCGATGATGCCGATCGCTGGTGCTGTCATGGCGGCGAGAGATAGGCGGCGGAGGGAGGTTTGAAAATGGGAAAGTCGCACCGCAATTGCGCACCCGACGTCCTCCGCAAGTGATCGGTGGCACGCGGAGCCCCACTCACCGATCACTGATCACCGATCACCCTGCGCAATCGACTTACTACGCTGCCGCCGCGCCCTTTTTCAGCGCCAGGACGAATTCCTTGTGCGCCAGGGAACGCGCGCGG
>Ga0114966_10001606_pt1 | contig 20709 bp, 20 predicted proteins | sample M_130207_XF_Meta_FD_87029 | JGI IMG/M metagenome (GOLD analysis project Ga0114966, IMG submission 87029) | Freshwater microbial communities from Lake Montjoie, Canada to study carbon cycling - M_130207_XF_MetaG | ecosystem: Environmental > Aquatic > Freshwater > Lake | place: Lake Montjoie... | reverse complement strand
TTTAATTTTTCCAATCCTGCAATCACTTCAGAACCTTTCCCAACAACCAATATTCTGATATTATCTTCCAAGAAATATTTTTGAGCAACTCGCATGACATCTTCTGGAGTAACTGCGTTTATATTTTTGATATAATTTTCATAAAAATCTGCAGGCAACCCTTCTGTTTGAATGTTTAATGCATAACGTGCCACTGTAGTAGGTTTTTCAACTTGCATTACAAAACGTCCAACATAACCAGCTTTAACATTGTTTAAAACTTCGTCGGTTACTTTCTCGCTTCTTATTCTTTTAATTTCTTTTAAAAATTCAACAACCGAGCTATCGGTTACTGCGTTTCTTACTTGAGAATTAGCTCTAAATTTACTATACATGTTTTTATCAACCCCAACACTTGAGCGTGCTCCGTAGGTCCATCCGTGCGCTTCTCTTAAATTCATGTTCAAATAACTATTGAAATCGCCACCAAAAACTTGGTTTGCCAAAATAACAGGGAAATAATCTGCATCGGTCATTTTTAAATTTACAGTATTCAACAATGTAATTTCAGATTGTACTGCATTAGGCATGTCTACAAAGTTAATTTGTGTATATTGAACATTACTCGGATTTGAATAAGTCAATCTTGGAGCAGTTGCTTTTGTCCATGAACCAAATAATTTTTCAACTATTTTTTTTGTGTCTTTATATTTCACATCTCCTACTACAACTAAATAAGCATTTTCTGGAACAAAATAACTACGGTAGTTTTCTTTAACATCGGCTAGAGAAACATTATTAATAGTTTCTTCGGATAAATATTCTCCTGCTGGATGCGTTTTAGTATAAGCCAAAACGTTTTCAACTCTTCCGGCTACAGCAGTTACACTCTTTTCTTGCGTTTTTAATCCTTCAATTAATTTGTCTTTTTCTTTATCAAACTCTTCTTGAGTAAAGTTAGGAGACAAAGCACCTTCGGCCATTAACTCTAAAATTCTAGAAGCATATTTTGACAATCCGCTTGCGGCTGCTCCTGAAGAAAAGAAACTTATATCAGCTCCTAGAAAATCAATTTCTTCATTGAAAGCATCTTTAGGTGTTTTCATAGAACCGTTTCCAATCAAACTACTTGTCAAATCATCAACTCCTTTTTTATTGCCTTCAGCAAAAGGCGCATTGTCTAAAGTTAAACTAAAAGAAACTCTAGGAAGTTTATGGTTTTCTACTATTAAAACTTTTAACCCATTTGGTAATGTAAAGGTTTCTGGTTTTTTTAAATTAATACTTGGAGCTGGTCCTGATTTTGGCTGTGGTCTGTCTTGTGCTTGCATAATTAAGGTTAAAAACAAGCTTGATAGTACTATTATTGTTTTTTTCATGATACGTTATGTCTTAGTTTTGAGCTTTGTCTTTTGCGGGTACATAATCCAATATCAATCGTTGATTTGGATTTAAATATTTTTTGGCAACGGCTCTAATCTCTTCACGAGTTATAGAACGGTAGATTTCAATTTCAGTATTAATTAAATTTACATCGCCATGTAACAAATAGTATGTAGCTAAATTTTCAGCAACACCTTCAATAGAGGAATTACTATCTACATAATTGCTTTCGTTGATGTTTTGTAATTTTTGGAAGTCCTTTTCAGAAATCAAATCGGTTTGGATTTTTACAATTTCTTCGTCAATTTCTCTAACTAAATCGGCGGCTGTATTTTCTCCTTGTGGCATTCCATAAAGAATATATTGTCCATAATCTTCTTGACTGTAATTGAAAGCTCCTATTTGCAATGCCATTTTTTTATCGTCAACTATTTTTTTGTACAATTTAGAACTTTTCCCATCACTTAAATAGGTTGAAATCATGTCAAATATTCTTGAATCTCTTGTTTTCATTGACGGTGTTCTGTAAGAAGCAACAACCATTGGTTTTTGAATATTTGGATCTTCATAGGTAGCATGCATCGTTTCTGTAATCGGGTCTTCTACAAAAGTTTGTTTTTTAATTTCAACTCCTCTAGGAATTGGTCCAAAATACTGTTGAACCCATGCTTTTGTTTTTACAATATCTATTTGACCCGCAACAACTAAAACAGCGTTGTTTGGTGAATAGAATTTTTTATTAAACGCTTGAAACTCTTCTAACGTTGAAGCATCTAAATGTGCCATTGAACCAATTGTTGCCCAACGATAGGGATGTACTTTGAACATGTTTTTCTTTACCTCAGCTAAAAGACTTCCATAAGGAGCGTTATCAACACGCAATCTTTTTTCCTCCTTTACCACTTCATTTTGAGTATCAACACCAATCTGATTGATTACTGGATGCATTAAACGTTCTGATTCCATCCATAATCCTAGTTCGGTATTATTAGATGGAAATACTTCAAAATAATAAGTTCTGTCTTCGGAAGTGTTGGCATTATTTGTTCCTCCATTTGAAGTAACAATTTTAAACCATTCTCCTCTTTTGATATTTTCCGTTCCTTCGAATAATAAATGTTCGAAAAAGTGAGCAAAACCAGTTCTCTCTGGGTTTTCATCTTTTGAACCTACATGATACATTACAGAAGTAATGACTACTGGTGCTGATGGATCATTGTGTAAAATTACATGCAATCCGTTATCCAGATCGTATTCCTCAAAAGCCACCTTTTGAGCAGAAGCAATTCCTCCCATCATAAGCATTGTACTTAAAGCAATTAATGATTTTTTCATAAAAAATTGAAATTTTCTTGTTGATTGTAAAGTTTGTATACTAAACCTAAAATTTGTTACACCAAAAATACTTTATTTATTAATACTATTAAATTATTTAAGCTGTTGATTTTTAATAAATATTTTTTTGTAGTTAAGGTTGCAGATATGATATATTGTTATATATTTGCGAACTTAAAAAAATTAATTAAACAACATTTGTTATGTACGCAATCGTAGAGATAGCAGGGCAACAATTTAAAGTAAGCAAAGACTTAAAGGTTTATGTTCACCGTTTGACTAATGAAGAAGGTTCAAAAGTTTCTTTTGACAAAGTTCTTTTATTAGATGATAATGGTAATGTAACTTTAGGCGCCCCAGCTATAGAAGGTGCTTCAGTAGAAGCCAAAGTGTTACAACACTTAAAAGGAGATAAAGTAATCGTTTTCAAAAAGAAAAGAAGAAAAGGTTACAAAAAGAGAAACGGTCACAGACAGTATCTTACTCAAATTGTAATAGAAGGTATATCTGCAACAGGAGCTAAAAAAGCAGCGCCTAAAAAAGCAGTAGTTGAAGTTGAAGCTCCAGCCGTTGAGGAAGAAGCTCCAAAAGTGAAAAAAGCTCCAAAAGCTAAAAAAGAAGATACTCAAGAATAATAACACTATAAAACTTATACGTCATGGCTCACAAGAAAGGTGTCGGTAGTTCCAAGAATGGTAGAGAATCAGAATCAAAACGTTTAGGCGTTAAGATTTATGGTGGTCAAGCCGCTATTGCTGGGAACATCATCGTAAGACAAAGAGGTTCAAAACACAATCCAGGTGAAAACGTTTACATGGGTAAAGATCATACTTTACATGCTAGAGTTGATGGAGTGGTTAAGTTCCAGAAAAAAGGAGATAACAAATCATTTGTTTCTATACTTCCGTTTGAAGCATAAGGATTCAATTTCTTTAAACTATTAAAAAACCCATTTCGAAAGAAGTGGGTCTTTTGTTTTTAAGATGGTAAAATTAAATTTTTCAATTATTTTATATAGATTTGAAATTAAATTTATATTTAATCCAACGTCCTTTAAATATTTAATCTTTCAATATGGCCAACCAATTCCTTTTAAAAAAAGTTTTTTGCAGAAGCATGTTGCTTATTGTATTTGTTTTTTATGCCGAAGTGTTATCTTCTCAAAATCAAATTGCCACCTATGCAGGAAATACTGGTTTTGAAACATTTAACGATGTTGCTCAACTGTCAAACGGGCATTACATTGTTGCTGGTGCGGCTGATAATCTGAATTGGATTTCTGCGGCTGTTCCAGTCGTAGCATTTGTAAATCCAGGCATCGCTAATGCAACAGGCACCTCTAAAATCGCTTTTCTTTTGGAATTTGACAGCACGCTCCAGAACATGCTTAAAGTATACCATCTTCCTGTAAATGCCGCAGAAGATTTTAGGTTCATCAAAACTACAAACACTACTGGTCAACTGACAGGTTCAATATACATCAGTGGTACTACTACTTCTGGTTATTTTATCGGAAAGCTCGACAATAATTTTACCTATGGAAGCCCATCTGGATTTGCATGGATTGAAAATATAAATGCTGTTGCTGGTGAATATCCAAAAGTTTACCAACCTTGGGATGTCGGCGGTGACGGAAAAGTAGTTTATGCCATGGGTGATTCACACAATTACAATTGGTCAGCAATTTATAGGCTCAAGGCAGACGGAACAGATGATGTGGTTGAGCACTGGCGTGTACATTGGAAAGTAGGTGGTGGAGAATTTTACGGCACCGCATCGGATGCACCAGGTGGAATTTCAGGACTTTTATACAGTGGTATAGTGTTCAAAAGAGATCCAAACCGTTGCGAACTAAGATCAACAAATCAGGCAGATTACGATTTATGGCAATCCGATGGAAATGGCGGAACAAAAAAGGGCAAATGGCCATTAGATGTTTTATACAACGCACCTTGCACTCCTGGACTGGCGGGCAATTCCACAACGGGTCAAGGTTATACAGGCTATAGTCCATCTGCTACATTTACTTATGGACCATCATCGATTGCAATTGACAAACGTAATAACGCTATTTATGTGGGATTTAATGCTAAAAGTACACTTCCTAGCGGCGAACCTGATTTTGAACCAGCTGTCATGGCTATGGATAGCGATGGTGAATTGTTATGGTGGAGCAGACTATATCACGAGAAAAGGGCTGACGGCACATTGCAGGTTTCCAGTCCAGACCAGTATGTTGATGCACTTTCAGTAGATTATTCGCTTCCGGCAGCTACAGGAAATCTAGTTGTTGGTGCTCGTTGCCACGGGAACAACACTGAAAACTTTTGGGAAGGCAACACTATTGTTGCAAATCCATCAGCAAACGGTTTTCAGAATAATTTTACGGGTAGCAGTGGTAATATTCATATTTCGTGGATTGGAAAGTTGTCGTTAAATTCAGGAATACTCAAAAACAGCACCTATATAGCTGAGTGTGCTGATCAGACCACAGGTTTAGGAACGCCACATATTGACCCGAATCTTGATGGATGGCCTGATCCAAATACAGGATGGCCAAATGTAAATACAACCTACTTGAAAAAAAACATGATGAAAATCACCGCGGATGGTTCGGTAGTAGTGTTAGGTATTGGAAGACGGACAATCACCACAGCTAATGCCTACCAAAAAATGATTAAACAAAGCGAAGGATCATCTTCTTGGAATGATTTCATCCGAGTATACATGCCAGACCTTTCCAAACCTTTATACAGTTCAATTCTAACTGGTGAATGGGATCATGCCACGGGCGCTGGAGGAAGCAATGTAACTTTGCAAGGGATTTATAAAACATCGGACGGTGTTGTAGCGGTTGGATTTCATACAGGAAGCGGGAATCAAATGCCTGTTACTGGTATCCCATCATGGGGAAACAGCACTTATAGTGGTTCCAGCGCAGTATTGGTTTACCTGAAAGCAAATAATTTAATCAATGCTGGGGATGCATACAACACATTGGGCACATCGGTTACAGAAAATGATTCTAATGGGAACATTATCCTTTTTCCAAATCCCGCCACGCAAACCGCAACTATTTCTTTGACAAAAGGTTTGATAAAAAATGTGTCTGTCACGGCAATGGACGGTAAAGTAATTTTCAGCAAACTATTTTCGGAAACCGAAAGTTCGACAACCTTAAATATTTCTTCGTTTGCTAAAGGAATTTACTTAATTTCTATTGAAACATCAGAAACTAAAAGCACCACAAGAAAATTAATTATTCGTTAAGCCATATAATTTATAAAAATAAAACCCTCACTTTTCAGCAAGGGTTTCTAATTATATAAAAATCTAACTTTCTAAAAGTCTAGAATTAGTATCTGTAATACTCTGGTTTAAAAGGACCATCAACGCCAACACCAATATATTCTGCTTGGTCAGCACGTAACGTTTCCAATTCAACTCCTAATTTTGCAAGGTGTAACATTGCTACTTTTTCATCTAAATGTTTAGGTAACATATACACCTCATTTTTGTAAGCTGCACTGTTATTCCATAATTCTAATTGGGCCAGCGTTTGGTTCGTGAATGAATTACTCATCACAAAACTTGGATGTCCTGTAGCACAACCTAAATTTACTAAACGACCTTCAGCTAAGATAAGAATGTCTTTTCCAGCAATAGTATATTTATCAACTTGTGGTTTGATTTCTACTTTTGATGCGCCGTGGTTTTTGTTCAACCAAGCCATGTCAATTTCGTTATCAAAGTGACCAATATTACAAACGATAGTTTTGTCTTTCATTTGCTCAAAGTGAGAACCCAAAACAATGTCTTTATTTCCCGTAGTTGTGATGATAATATCAGCAGTTGCAAGAACAGTATTTAATTTTTTCACTTCAAAACCGTCCATAGCTGCTTGTAAAGCACATATTGGATCAATTTCAGTTACAGTAACTATTGAACCTGCACCACGGAAAGAAGCCGCAGTACCTTTTCCAACATCACCATATCCACAAACTATTACTCTTTTTCCAGCTAACATAATATCAGTAGCACGACGAACAGCATCAACAGCCGATTCTTTACAACCGTATTTGTTGTCGAATTTCGATTTAGTAACCGAGTCATTTACATTTATAGCTGGCATGTATAATGTTCCGTTTTTCATTCTTTCGTACAAACGGTGAACACCTGTGGTAGTTTCCTCAGAAAGTCCTTTTATTCCTGGAATTAATTCTGGGTAACGGTCAAAAACCATATTCGTTAAATCACCACCATCATCCAATATCATATTCAAAGGTTTTCTGTCTTCACCAAAGAATAAAGTTTGCTCAATACACCAATCAAAATCTTCTTCATTTAATCCTTTCCAAGCATAAACCTGAATTCCCGCAGCAGCAATTGCAGCCGCCGCTTGATCTTGAGTTGAGAAAATGTTACATGATGACCAGGTAACTTCAGCTCCAAGATTAATTAATGTTTCAATTAAAACTGCTGTTTGGATAGTCATGTGAAGACATCCAGCAATACGTGCTCCTTTTAACGGTTGACTTGCGCCATATTCAGCACGAAGTGCCATTAAACCTGGCATTTCAGCTTCAGCCAATTCAATTTCTTTTCTTCCCCAAGCTGCAAGTGAAATATCTTTCACTTTAAAAGCCACATAAGGTAATGTTTGTGTACTCATCTATTATGTATATTTGTTTTTTAAATTGTGGCGCAAAATTACGAAATAAGTTTTTAAATTTTCAAACATTTCCGTTATTTTATGAATTGTTTATTTTTATAACCGTTTGAAAAACAATTAAATATTGCATTTTTAGAATTAGTATTTATTTTTTGAAGCTGTTTCCTGCTGTACGTTATATCTTTTATTATTTTGTACTGCCCATTGTTTAAATATAATAATAGATCAAATAATAAAAGGATGCCACTTCCATCAGGGCTATAAACATATAATAAAAAATGACATTTTATAAATCGATAGCAATTAAACCCAATACTGATATTTATCTTTGGAAAATTACCGAAGATTTCAATACACTTTTTCGACAAGTACAACTCAAAGATGTTTCGTTAGCGCGATTAGAAAAAATGAAATCTGAAAGCCACCAAAAAGGGTTTTTAGCAGTACGAATGCTATTGCAGCATGTTGGTCATAGCGATTTAGATCTATATTATGATGCATTTGGAAAGCCTCACTTGAAAAGTGAAAAACACATTTCAATATCACATTCCCATGAATTTTCGGCAATAGTAATTAGTGATAAAAAAATTGGAATTGATTTAGAAAAACTAAAAGATAAAACGCTAAAAATAGCTCCACGTTATATGGATATTTCTCATTTGGAAGAATTATCTGAGGAAGAAAAAATCGTTAAAGCAACAATTGTTTGGGGCATAAAAGAAACCATATTTAAAATTAAAAATGAATCGGGGATTAGCTTCCCCGAGCATATTTTCGAATCCCCATTCAATCTTGAAGATAAGAAAGCTAAGGCACAATTAAAGTTCAACAATAAAATTGAGGATTATACTATTGTATTTGATTACATAGAAGATTATATCTTTGTTTGCGCATTTGAAAAAAACTAATGGACATTATTTACCAAGAAATATTAAAATCCAAATCGGAAAGCAAAAAATTATTAGCGATTCTTCTAGATCCTGATAAATTAACCCTTGACACTATTCCTTTTTTAGTTAAAAAAATCAACCAATCTCCTGCAACACATCTATTTGTTGGAGGAAGTTCTTTTGAAGGCAATAATCTCAACGAAATAATACTTAAAATAAAATTAAAAACTACCTTACCTATTATACTTTTTCCTGGTAATCCTTCACAGATTTCTGACGACGCAAATGGAATTTTATTTCTAATGTTACTCTCAGGCAGAAACCCCGATTATTTGATTGAACATCAAATTGAAGCTGTTCCAATATTAGAAAAAACCAATTTAGAAATTATATCCACAGGGTATATTTTAATAGAAAGTGGCAGTACAACCGCCGTAGAAAGAGTGACTAAAACAATCCCTTTACCAAGAAATAATTCTGATTATGTTGCCCAAACTGCCAAAGCCGGAGAACTCATTGGCAATAAAATTATTTATCTCGAAGCTGGAAGCGGCGCTCAAAAGGCAGTTCCGCTAGAAATGATTCAAAGAGTTGCTCAAAAAATCACAATTCCTTTAATCGTTGGCGGAGGCATTCGTACTAAAAAAGAAATAGAAGATGCTTATAAATTTGGAGCTGATATAGTAGTAATAGGAACCGCTTTTGAGAATAACCCTAATTTTTTCAGTTCAGAAATCTAAAATCGTTAATATTCAATCTACAATCTAATGTTTGACTTTATTTTTGAACAGTATGCAACTTACCCAACACACGTAATTGTCCTGGAAGTTACCGCTATATTTTTTGGATTATTAAGTGTTTGGTTTGCCAAAAAAGACAACATTTGGGTTTTCCCAACCGGCATCATTAATACGGCAATATATGTGTACTTGTACTGGAAATGGACATTACTAGGTGACATGATGATTAATTTTTATTATGTAGTGATGAGTATTTACGGTTGGTATCATTGGACTAGAAAACACGATGATGTTGTGGTTTTTCCAATTTCCAAAATGACAACAGTCGAAAAAAAGCAGGCAATCATTATTTTTATATTAACCATCCTATTTGTTGTTGTCGTTTATACTTTTTTTAATAAATTTACCCATTGGATTTCTTATGTTGATACACTAGTCACGGGAATTTTCTTTGTTGGAATGTGGTTGATGGCAAAAAGGAAAATCGAAAATTGGATTTTATGGATTATTGGTGATATTATTTCCATTCCAATGTATTTTTTTAAAGGATATTCATTCACTGGCATCCAATATTTTATATTTACAATTATTGCCATTTTTGGCTATATCGAATGGAAGAAGAAATTACAACAAAAAATAGTTTAATAGCCAAATACAAACTGACCAATACTGATTTTGAGCAAATCAAAAATCACGGTATTGCTTTGGATAAAATTGAAGGAGAACTTTTTTTGTTTGAATCAGGAATCCCAAAAATTTATTTAAAAAAGCCAGCAACAATTAATGATGGAATTGTAAAATTAACCGCTGATGATTTTAAAAATTACGCGGCTTTATTCGACCAAAAAAAATCAAATTTAAAGCTTAAAAAATTTGTTCCAGCATCGGGTGCGGCAAGTAGAATGTTTAAATTTTTAAATGAGTTTTTAAACGAGTTTAACGCTGAAGACGAAACAATAAATGCCTACATAAACAGAAAAAAAGATAAAAACTTACCCGTTTTTTTGGCTGGTATTGAAAAGTTTCCTTTTTATGAAGAAGTAAAATCCAAGGTTAAAAAACTGATTCCAAATTATTATTCACTTGAAAGTCATGAAAAAAATTATCATTTTATTAAATTTATGATGGATTCAAATCATTTTGATTTTACAAATAAACCAAAAGCTGCATTAGATTTTCATAAATATACCTCACACATTGCAACACCAGTTGAAGAACATTTGAATGAATGTGCCTCTTATGCAGCTTCAAACGGAGTTTCACATTTGCATTTTACGGTTTCCAAAAATCATGAAAATTTATTTCAACAAATTATTGATGAAGTAAAGAAAAAAGTAGAAAATAAAACAAATACCTCTCTCAATGTACATTATTCGTGTCAAAATAAAAGCACCGATACCATAGCTGTTGCCATAAATAACCAGCCATTTCGTGATGAAAACGGAGATTTAGTTTTTCGTCCTGGAGGTCACGGGGCACTAATTCATAATTTGAATAATCTTAATGCAGATGTTATTTTTATAAAAAATGTTGATAATGTGATTCAAAATCATACTGAGGAAACAACACTTTATAAAAAAGCATTAGCGGGAGTTTTATTGGATTTACAACATGAAGTATTTCGAATTTTAAAAGATATTGACACTAATAAAATTGGAGAAAAACAAATCAATTCCATAGTTGATTTTATGCAAAAAAAATTAAGTATTGACCTTATTGAAAATTTCAAAAACTACACTTTTGAAAACAAAATTGAAGCTATTAAAAACAAATTAAATCGTCCAATACGTGTTTGTGGAATGGTTATTAATGAAGGAGAACCTGGCGGTGGTCCTTTTTGGATAAAAAGTTTTAAGGGAAATATTTCTTTACAAATTATTGAAAGTTCACAGGTTGACGTTACTAATCCTGAGCAACTAGAAATAGTAGCAAAATCAACACATTTCAACCCAGTGGATTTGGTTTGTGGCATTAAAAATTACTGTGGAGAAAAATTTGATTTGATAGACTTTATAGACCATAGCACAGGTTTTATAGTGCATAAAAATAACAAGGGAAAAGACCTAAAAGGCTATGAACTTCCTGGACTTTGGAATGGCGCCATGGCAAAATGGATAACCATTTTTGTTGAAGTCCCTTTAGTGACATTTAACCCCGTAAAAACGGTTAATGATTTACTAAAACCCGCACATCAACCACAATAATGGAACAAGAAAAAATAGTGTCTGAATTAACTTTTAAAGCCGTCAGAAGTTCTGGTGCTGGTGGACAAAACGTTAATAAAGTAGCTTCAAAAGTTGTTTTATCTTTCGATTTAAGTACTTCAAAAGCTTTGTCTGATGATCAAAAAGCATTACTACTAACAAAAATTCCAACTCGATTTACCTCCGATAATATCCTGATTTTAAACTGTGACGAAGACCGAAGTCAGCTTAAAAACAAAATTATAGTTATTAAAAGGTTTTTAGAATTAATAAAAAATGCTTTAGTAGTTCCAAAGGTTAGAAAAGCTACAAAAATTCCAAAATCAGTTATTCGTAAAAGAATAAAAGACAAAAAAAGTTTATCCGAAATCAAACAATCTCGTCGCAAACCACATTTTTAAATTTCTATTTAAATTGTAATTGAGATTGCTTATATTTTTTTACATTTGCAATGTCTCAAAAGGGGTGCTCTAAATGACGAGCTGAGATTATACCCAACGAACCTGAGCAAGTAATGTTGCTAAGGGAAATAGACAAAAAGTAGTGTGTACATTATTTATTTGTCAAGGAAACAAACAATTTTTATTTTTTAACCAAGAATAATTACCTCTTTTTATTCGTAATTTTTTTACGGATGACAACTTTATTCCATTTTAAAAGCCAATATTCTAGTTTGGTTTTAACTTTTGCCTTTTGTCTTTTGCCTTTTGCCGGATTCTCACAGGAACAACCCAAAGACTCAACTAAACTCAACCAACTTGATGAAGTTCTAGTATCAGCAGTTCGGGTAACTTTAAAAACTCCCGTTTCATTTAGCAATTTGGACAAAAAGGAAATCAAACATCGAAATCTAGGTCAAGACATTCCTATTTTGATGAACTATTTACCTTCGGTTGTCACTACTTCCGATGCTGGAAATGGTGTAGGATATACCGGAATTCGAGTACGTGGAAGCGATGCAACACGAGTAAATATTACCATAAATGGTATTCCTTATAATGATGCCGAAAGTCATGGTACTTTTTGGGTAAACATGCCCGATTTTGCCTCCTCAGTAGAAAGTCTGCAATTGCAACGTGGTGTTGGAACTTCTACAAATGGATCCGGAGCTTTTGGTGCTAGCTTAAATTTATTAACCGATAATTTTGTAAAGGATAGCAATGCCGAAATCTCGAATTCGACCGGGAGTTTTAACACTCGTAAACATACTGTTAAATTTAGTACTGGTTTGATGAATGATCATTTTGAATTAGCGGGAAGATTATCAAATATTGATTCGCAAGGTTATATTGATAGAGCTTCATCTGATCTAAAATCTTATTTTTTACAAGCAACTTATGTTGGGAAAACTTCGTTAATCAAAGCATTAGTTTTTGGTGGAACTGAAAAAACCTATCAATCTTGGAATGGAGTTGATGGAACAACATTAAATAATGATAGGACTTACAATTCAGCTGGTATTTATACTGACGAATTGGGAAATACTCGCTTTTATGCAAATGAAACTGACAATTACCAACAAGATCATTATCAATTACATTGGAATGAAAAAACTTCCGAAAATTGGAGTTCAAATCTGGCTTTTCATTATACAAAAGGTAAAGGATATTATGAAAATTACAAAGAAGATGCCGATTTTATGGATTATGGTTTAATTCCTGTTGGTTCTGAAACCACAACCGATTTAGTAAGCCAAAAATGGTTGGATAATGATTTTTATGGGACAACTTTTTCTGTAAATTATAAAAAAAACAAACTCGATTTACTATTTGGAGGCAGTTGGAACAAATATAAAGGGAATCATTTTGGACAAGTTATTTGGGCGCGATTGGCTTCTCAAAGCGAACTAGGAGATCATTATTATGATGATTTTGCAACCAAAACCGATGGAAATTTCTTTGCAAAAGTCAATTACCAAATTAGTAAAAAAATTAGTCTTTATGGTGATTTACAATATAGAAATGTAAACTACAAAGCCAATGGAGTTCAACCAACATTAGTTAACGATACCTTTAATTTCTTCAACCCAAAAACGGGTTTGAATTATGAAATAAACAAAAGTAATGTTTTGTATTTCTCTTTTGCTAAAGCCAATCGCGAGCCAAATCGAACCGATTATGAAGGAAGAAATAACAAATCCGAGAAACTTGATGATTATGAGTTGGGTTGGAGACATGTTTCAGAAAAAATAAAAGTAAACACCAATATTTATTATATGTACTATAAAGATCAATTAATTTTAACTGGAAATTTAGACGATGTGGGTAATCCAATTCGTTCCAATAGTAAAAAAAGTTATCGTTTGGGATTAGAGGTTGACGCTACCATTTTGTTGTCAAAACAATTCATAATTCGCCCTAATTTTACTTTGAGTAGTAATAAAAATGTGAATCTGGATGTAAATGGGGTTAATGTTGGGAATAAAGAAATTGCTTATTCGCCCTCTGTTTTAGTCGCTAACATATTGGCTTACAAACCAAATGAGCATCTTCAAATTTCATGGTTATCAAAATTTGTAGGAGAACAATTTATGAATAATATTGAATCACCTCAATCAAAATTAGTAGATTATTTTGTAACCGATTTGAATATTTCATATGAATATAAAACCAAATCTGTTTTTAAATCAATTGTTTTTAATGGATTAATAAACAACATTTTAGATAAACAATATGTCTCCAATGGCTATATGTATGATGTTGATCCCTATTATTATCCTCAAGCAGGAATAAATTTTTTAGCAGGAATGACGCTTGTTTTTTAATTAGTTACAATCAATGTCCCGCCACTAACATCTACACGGTATTGTTTCATTGGGTAGGGTTGTCCGGCGCTTTGTCCTGAAAACAAACTATAAACGGTATTGTCACAATCGCATTCAGCATTTACACCATTAATGGTCATTGGAGTTGTGCAAGTAGCATAGGGTTGGTTGGGACAAGCTAACTCAAAGGCCACAAAATTGCTCCCAGCATTAAAAATGACTATTCCTCTTGCTCCTTGACTATAATTGACAACATGATTGCTTGCAAATTGCAAATTACTGTATTGTGGCAAGCTTAAATTAATTTCTAAATAAACAGTATAATTTGGGATATTAGGGTTTCTATTATTAACAGTTCCTGTATCACAAGAAAACACTAAAGGCAAAATCAATATAAAAAGGATATATCTTTTCATTAAAAATTATTTAATAACTATGTGGTAACAAAATTAATTTATTTAACTTTGACAAGTGCAATGTAGCACAACAAAATTGAAATTAAATTAAAAATAGTATCTTTGAAAAAAGAAATCCCGTTGCGATGGGATTTTTTCTATTTATATAAAAGAGGAAAAAATGAGTACAGTTTCGTATTACACAGCAGAAGGATTAAAAAAACTTAGAGAAGAATTAGACCATTTGAAAAGCGTGATGCGTCCAAAAGCATCCGCAGATATAGCAGAAGCAAGAGATAAAGGTGATTTATCTGAAAACGCAGAATATGATGCAGCCAAAGAAGCACAAGGCATGTTAGAAATGCGAATTGCAAAACTAGAAGAAGTACATTCTAATGCAAGATTAATTGACGAATCCCAGTTGGATGTATCTAAAGCATTGGTTTTATCGAATGTGAAAATTAAAAATCAGGCTAATGGTATGGAAATGAAATATACTTTGGTTGCTGAAAGTGAAGCCGATTTAAAAACCGGGAAAATCTCTGTAAGTTCTCCCATTGGAAGAGGATTGTTAGGGAAAAAAGTTGGAGAAATAGCCGAAATAAGTGTTCCAAATGGCAAATTAAATTTTGAAATTTTAGAAATTTCAAGAGACTAATTCTCGATACATCCCGATAAAAATCGGGACACTCGAACTGACGATATTAATGACAACTTATCATGAGTAGTATTTTCACAAAAATAATAAACGGCGAAATTCCTTGTTACAAAATAACTGAGGACGAAAACTATCTGGCTTTTTTGGATGTAAATCCCAATGCAAAAGGACATACGCTCTGCATTCCAAAACAGGAAATCAACAAGATTTTTGATATGGATGAAGCATTGTACCTTGGTTTGATGCAATTCTCAAGAAAGGTGGCCATTGCATTAGAAAAAACAGTACCCTGTAAACGTGTTGGAGTTGCCGTTATTGGTCTTGAAGTGCCTCATACTCACGTACATTTGATTCCGTTAAACGAAATGGACGAAATGCGGTTTCAAAACAAAGTTGCCTTATCTAAAGAGGAATTTGAAGCATTAGCAACTAAGATTGCTCAAAATTTATAGTACAACACAACCTTGTAAAAATTTCTGTTGATTTAGTTTTTCTTTAAATTGACAAAAAAATAATTTTTCATACTATGAAAAAAACATTGGTCCTTTTAGCTTTATTATTCTCTAATTTCATTTATTGTCAATATGAAGCTGTTGACAATAAAATGAATGAAATCCCAAAGGAGTTTGAAAAAACAACAGATAAAATAGCCAACTTCATTATTCAAAACTTCACCTCTGAAAATGACAAAATAAGAGCTGCTTTTTATTGGACAGCATCAAGAATTAATTATGATGTAGATAACATGTTTAATCAAAAACCTCAAACATCAGAAGAAAAAATAGCCACTACTTTAAATACAAAAAAGGGGGTTTGTATGCACTATTCAGAAGTATTTAATGACATCTGTAATAAAATTGGAGTAAAATCATGTTTGGTTGACGGATACACTAAACAAAACGGAGAAATTGCAAAAATTAGTCATGTTTGGAATGTATGTAAAATAGATGGAAAATGGTATTTGTTTGATACCACTTGGGCCGCTGGTTATGTAAATGGGAATGCTTATTATAAAAAATTTAATAATGCTTTTTATAAATCAAATGTTGAAAATTTTTTAAAAACACACATGCCATTTGATTATATGTGGCAATTAAATGAAAAACCAATAACAAATGATGAATTTTATAAAGACATCACTCAATCCAATTTAATAGCAAATCAATACGACTTTAATTCAGAAATTATACTATTTGAAAAGATGTCGAATCTTGAAAAAATCCAAAAAAGAATAGAAAGACTTGAAAAATCCGGTATAAAAAATAGGTTTATTACTGAGGCAAACAACATCTTAAAAAAAGGGCTAGAAAACAATAAAAACAATTCTAGCATTACTAAAATAGAGCTTATTGTTTCTGAATATAATGAAGCCAATAGATTAATGAATCTATTTATTCAATATAAAAACAGCAAATTTAACCCTATGGTTTCGGATGAAGAGATTAAAGAAAAAATACAAATACCTTGTGACAAATTGAAATTTTGCCAAGATGAAATAAGTCAGATTGTTAACATAAGTAGAGAAAATTCGGCCAACCTTAATGCTTTAAAAAGAACCTTGGCAGATGCTAAAAAAAGATTTGATTTACATTTGAATTTTGTCAACGAATATCTTTCCAAAACAACTTTAGAACGACAATCCTTTTTTAATTCGAAGAAAAAATAGCTAAACGACAGCCTTTTTAAAAGAAACCTGCATCGTAGTCCCTTTTCCCACTTCCGATTGTAAGACTTTTATTTTCCCTTTGTGGTATTCTTCCACAATTCTTTTGGTAAGTGAAAGTCCTAGTCCCCAACCGCGCTTTTTAGTAGTAAAACCAGGTTCGAAAACACTTTTAAATCGTTTTTTAGGAATTCCCATGCCGTTATCGGTAACATTTATCGTTACAAATTTTTCCTCATTTTCAATAACCACCGAAATTTTTCCTCTGCCTTTCATAGCGTCGATAGCATTTTTTACCAAATTTTCTATGGTCCAACTATGAAGGATTGGGTTTATTGAAATCAGGACTGGAAAATTTGGAGCTTTAAAAGAAAATTCTACTTGCTTAGAAAATCGAGACTTTAAATACTCAAAAGAGAGTTCCGTTTCCTCCACAATATTTTTCATTTCTAAAACGGGTTCAGAACCAATTTTAGAAAATCTGTCGGTGATTGTTTGTAATCGATTAATGTCTTTTTCTATTTCTCGAATTGTAGTAGCATCAACATTATCGGCTTTCATAATTTCGAGCCAGCCAATTAATGAGGATAAAGGTGTTCCTATTTGATGCGCCGTTTCTTTTGCCATTCCTGCCCAAAGTTTGTTTTGGGTAGCCATTTTGGTGCTTTTATAATAATTGTACACCACAGCGCCAAAAAGCACAATAATCAACAATAAAGCCAAAGGATAATATTTTAATTTATTAAGCAATGACGAATCTCCATAATATAAATTCTGCGTTTTCCCGTCGGCACCTTCCATGACAATAGGCTCGTTCTGGTTTTTTAGTTTTATTAAAAACGATTCTAATTGTGTTTTATCTTTTAAAATATCCTCTTCTATATTTAGGTTGTTTACAATGGAATCTTTTTCGGTAACAATAATTGGGATTGTTGCGGTTTGCATTATTTGAAAAGGGAGTTCAACATCGGCATTGGGATCGGCGCTATTAAACTTTTTTTGAGCCAATGCCCAATTCTGCATTTTTATACGCTCTTGATTTTTGAAAATTTGAAAAAAAGTATAAGTATTCCAAAGAATCAAGGAAATGATAATAAAGGAGGCAATAATAATAGCCCATCTTGTAAAATTTCTTCTTTCGAAAAACTCCATCTTTAATTTTTTTATAAATATAGATAAAAGTTGTAAAATTTTATAAAAACCAATCTAATAGTATTCTTAAAGGTGCTACTTTTGTGTAACACAAAAAAAAATTATGATTAGTATTGAGCCTAAAGAACTATCTCCAGCAAAATTACAAGCTTATCTTCAAAGTGCCGTTGCGCCTAGACCAATTGCCTTTGCTAGCACAATTGACATAAATGGAAAGCCTAATTTATCGCCGTTTAGTTTTTTTAATGTGTTCAGTTCTAATCCTCCTGTTTTAGTTTTCTCTCCTGCTCGAAGAGTTCGAAATAACACTATTAAACACACACTTATCAACTGCGAAGCGACAAAACAAGTCGTAATTAATGTAGTGAATTATGACATCGTTCAGCAAGCTTCCTTATCTAGTACAGAATATGCCGATGGTGTGAATGAATTTCTAAAATCGGGATTGACGATGTTGCCTTCAGATATCGTAAAACCTTTTCGTGTAGCAGAAAGTCCGGTGCAATTTGAATGTAAAGTCAACGAAATTATCGCTTTAGGAAATGAAGGTGGTGCAGGCAACTTGATTATTTGCGAAGTAGTAAAAATCCATATCAAAGAAGCAATATTAGATGAAAACGGAATGATTGATCAATATAAAATTGATTTGGTTTCGCGTTTAGGAGGAAATTGGTATTCCCGATCCAATCAAGGACTATTTGAAGTCGAAAAACCTTTGACCACACTTGGGGTTGGGGTAGATGCAATTCCAAATTTTATTAAGCAAAGTGCCGTTTTTGATGGTAACGATTTAGGAAAATTAGGAAATGTTGATGCATTGCCTACAGAAGAAGAAATTACTATATTTGTAAAACAAAATTTTGCCGTAAAAGGAGTTCTAAGTTCTGATGATAAAAATAAAATTCATTTAAAAGCAAAAGAATATTTAAATAATAATGAAGTGCTTTCAGCTTGGAAAGTGCTATTAGCAAAACGATAATTATGGAAGTAGTAGGAAAAATTAAAATGGTTGATGTCACTAAAGAAGTTGGAACATCAGGATTTAAAAAAAGAGATGTAGTTGTAACTACAGATGAACAATATCCACAACACATTTTGGTGCAATTTGTTCAAGAAAAATGTGATTTATTAAATAATTATCAAGTGGGTGATGCGGTAAAAATCGACATTAATTTAAGAGGTCGAGAATGGACCAATCCGCAAGGAGAAATGGTTTATTTCAATACCATTCAAGGATGGAGAATTGGAAAAATGCAAGCAGAATCTACTGCAAATCCTGTTGCACCAATGCCTGCAGCAGAAGCATTCGCTCCAGCAACAGATTTTAAAGAAGAAGATCACGACGATTTACCTTTTTAAATAGTCAGAAATAAAAAATCAGAAGTCAGAAATTTAGGTTATACTTAAATTTCTGACTTTTTCTTTGTAATTGAATTTTGAAATTGTCATTGAAAAAATGTATTTTGTAACTAAAGAACTTTATTTTCCGCCTGTAGAAGAAGCTTCTTTTGAAGGCGTTTTAGCGGTTGGAGGTGATTTGTCTATTGAGCGTTTACTTTTGGCTTACAAAAGCGGTATTTTTCCTTGGTTTAACCCAGACGAACCAATTCTTTGGTGGTCTCCTTGGGAAAGAATGGTAGTTTATCCTGAAACATTCAAGGTCACAAAAAACATGAGGAATATTTTGAATAGAAATAGTTTTACAATTACTTTTAATCAAAATTTTAAAGAAGTAATTACTAATTGTCAACAAATTGAGAGAAAAAATCAAGAAGGCACTTGGATTTCAGGCGAAATTATTGATACTTACACTAAACTTCACGATTTAGGAATCGCAAAATCTATAGAAGTGTGGCAAAACAATACTTTGGTTGGCGGATTGTATGGTGTTGACTTGGGACATGTTTTTTGTGGAGAAAGTATGTTTTCTAGTGTTCCCAATGCGAGCAAAGTCGCCTTTATTCATTTGGTTACTTATTTAAAAGAAAACAAATACCTCCTTTTAGATTGTCAAGTTCATAATGATCACTTAGAAAGTTTGGGCGCTTTTGAAATTTCTCAAGATACGTTTATGAGGATTCTAAAAAACTAAATGCTTTTCCAACATGCTGAAACATGATCGTTGACCATTCCGGTTGCTTGCATGTGTGCATATACAACGGTTGAGCCTACAAATTTAAAACCCCGCTTTTTTAAATCTTTACTAATAGTATCTGAAAGTGGTGTGGTTGCCGGAACTTCTTTCATTGTTTTTCGATTGTTTTCGATAGGTTTCCCATCCGTGAATTCCCAAATATATTTGGAGAAACTGCCAAACTCATCTTGTACTTTCATAAAAGCAATGGCATTCGAAACTGTTGCTCTAATCTTTAATTGATTTCTAATAATACCTACATTTTGGAGTAATTCCTGAATTTTATATTCATTATAAAGGGCTACTTTTTTATAATCGAAATTATGAAAAGCACTTCTAAAATTCTCTCTTTTACTCAAAATAGTATACCAACTCAATCCTGCTTGAAACGTTTCAAGCACTAAAAATTCAAACAGTTTGTCATCGTCATAAACGGGATTTCCCCATTCATTGTCATGATAATCGCGATATAAATCGTCTTTTTCACACCAATAACAGCGTATTTTAGCTTGCATAATTATTCTTTTGCTAAATAGTTGCGTATTAAATAATGCCCTAAATAAATTAATGGCGTCATGCAAATGGCTATAATCAATTTGACAAAATACCCAGTGAAAGCCGATTTAATAAAAACATCGGTTGTCATAATTCCAGTAGCCCAAAAGGCAATTCCTAATACTATAAAACTGTCAAATAATTGTGATATTACTGTAGATCCAGTACTTCGCAACCAAATCATT
>Ga0114966_10001605_pt1 | contig 20714 bp, 17 predicted proteins | sample M_130207_XF_Meta_FD_87029 | JGI IMG/M metagenome (GOLD analysis project Ga0114966, IMG submission 87029) | Freshwater microbial communities from Lake Montjoie, Canada to study carbon cycling - M_130207_XF_MetaG | ecosystem: Environmental > Aquatic > Freshwater > Lake | place: Lake Montjoie... | reverse complement strand
TAGGCTTTTGCCGTGGCCGATCAGCTCGTCATTCGCGGCGCTCGCGAACACAACCTCCGCAACGTCGATCTCACCCTGCCTCGCGACAAGCTCATCGTGTTCACGGGCTTGTCGGGCTCGGGCAAATCGTCGCTCGCCTTCGACACGATCTACGCCGAGGGGCAGCGGCGCTACGTCGAATCCCTGTCGGCCTACGCCCGCCAGTTCCTCGGCCAGATGGACAAGCCCGACGTTGACTTCATCGAGGGCCTCTCGCCGGCCATCTCGATCGATCAGAAGTCGGCCTCGCGTAACCCACGGTCCACCGTGGGAACCATCACCGAGGTCTATGACTACCTGCGGCTGCTCTATGCCCGCATCGGGATCCCGCACGATCCCGAGACCGGCGAGATGCTCATCCGCCAGACGCCCCAGCAGATCGTCGACCGCGTGCTCGCCCTCCCGGAGGGCACGCGCTTCCAGGTGCTCGCACCGGTGGTGCGGGGACGCAAGGGCACCTACGACACGCTGTTGTCCGACCTCGCATCGAAGGGCTTCGCCCGGGCCATAGTCGACGGCGAACTGGTCGAGCTCGGTGCGGCGATGCACCTCGATCTCGGTCGCTACGACATGCACACCATCAGCATCGTTGTCGACCGGCTGGTGCTGCGCGACGGCATCGACCGCCGGCTCACGGAATCGATGGAGACGGCGCTCGGGCTGGCCGAAGGCGTGGCCGAAATCGAGATCCTGCCGGGCAAGGGCGCCGAAGGCCAGGTTGAGCCGCAGACCATCATCTTCTCCCAGCACCTGGCTCGCCCGAGCGACGGCAAGTCCTTCGAGGAGCTCGCGCCCCGCAACTTTTCGTTCAACTCGCCCTACGGTGCGTGCGACCACTGCGCGGGCCTTGGCACCGTGTTCGAAGTCGACCCCGAGCTGGTGGTTCCCAACCCCGAGGTCTCCGTGGGCGAGGGGGCCATCGCCCCCTGGTCGAGCGGCCACAGTCAGTACTTCCACCGCCTGCTCGAAGCCGTCGCCGAGGAGATCGAGGTCAGCGTCAAGACGCCCTGGGACGAGCTGCCCAAGGCCGCGATCAAGGTGTTCCTCTACGGGCTCAAAAAAGATCGGGTAGAGGTGCGCTACCGCAACCGGTACGGCCGCACGCGCTCCTACAACGCCAAGTACGAGGGCATCATCCCGTACCTCAAGCGCCGCCACGCCGAGGCCGAGTCCGACTCGATGCGCGAGCAGATCGAGGGCTACATGCGCGAGGTGGCGTGCTCGGTTTGCGGTGGCATGCGCCTCAAGCCGTTGTCGCTCGCGGTCACCATCGGCGGCTACAGCATCTCCGACATATGCGCGATGCCCATCGGGCAAGCGGCCAAGGTGCTGGCCGCGCTCGAGTTCACCGAGCGCGAGCAGATCATCGCCGAGCAGGTCCTCAAAGAGATCAGCGCCCGCCTGGGGTTCTTGCTCGACGTCGGCCTCGACTACCTCACGTTGTCACGCAACGCGGGCACGCTGGCCGGTGGCGAGGCGCAGCGCATTCGGCTCGCGTCGCAGATCGGCAGCGGTCTCGTGGGCGTGTTGTACGTGCTCGACGAACCTTCGATCGGGCTGCACCAGCGCGACAACGCCCGGCTCATCGAGACGCTGGTACGGCTGCGCGATCTCGGCAACACCGTGCTCGTGGTCGAGCACGACGAGGAAACCATCAAGGTGGCCGACTATGTGGTCGACATCGGGCCGGGTGCCGGCGAGCACGGCGGCCGCATCGTGCACGCGGGCACGGTGGCGCAGCTCCTCAAGAACAAGGAATCCATCACCGGCCAGTACCTCTCGGGGCGGCGCACCATTCCGGTGCCGGGTCACCGGCGTACCCCGGGCGCCGAACGCATCATCGTGCGCGGCGCTCGGGCCAACAACCTGCGCAACATCGACGTCGAGATCCCACTCGGCTGCTTCGTCGCGGTCACCGGTGTGTCGGGCTCGGGTAAGAGCACGCTCATCAACGAGATCCTCTACCACTCGCTCATGCAGAAGATCTACCGGTCGAAGACGCCACCCGGTCTGCACAAGTCGGTCGAAGGCGTCGAGCTCCTCGACAAGGTCATCAACATCGACCAGTCACCCATTGGGCGTACGCCGCGCAGCAACCCGGCCACCTATACCGGCGTGTTCGACAGCATCCGCAAGCTCCTGGCCGAGACCACCGAGGCCAAGGTGCGGGGCTACATGCCGGGCCGCTTCAGTTTCAACGTCAAGGGTGGCCGCTGCGAGGCATGCCAGGGCGACGGCACCATCAAGATCGAGATGCACTTCCTGCCCGACGTCTACGTGCCCTGCGAGGTGTGCAAGGGCAAGCGCTACAACCGGGACACCCTCGACATCTTGTTCAAGGGCAAGAACGTCAGCGAGATCCTCGACCTGTCGTGCGAGGAGGCAGCCGAGTTCTTCGCGAACCAACCCGTCATCACCCGGCACATGACCACGCTCGTCGACGTCGGCCTCGGCTACGTGCGCCTCGGCCAGAGCGCGCCCACGTTGTCGGGCGGCGAGGCGCAGCGGGTCAAGCTGGCCAGCGAGCTCGCCAAGCGCTCCACCGGCCACACCATCTACATCCTGGACGAGCCCACGACAGGCCTGCACTTCGAGGACGTGCGCAAGCTGCTCACCGTGCTGACGCGCCTGGTCGACCAGGGAAATTCGGTGCTGGTCATCGAGCACAACCTCGACGTCATCAAGACCGCCGACTGGCTCATCGACCTCGGCCCCGAGGGGGGCTCCGGCGGCGGCCTGGTGGTGTGCGAAGGCCCGCCCGAAGCGGTGGCCGCACACCCGGGCAGCCACACCGGCCGGTTCCTCAAGCCGCTGTTGCCTGCGGGCGCCATACCGGAGGCCTCGCCGGCCAAGCTGAGCGCCAAGGTGGCGGGCAAACCCACGGCCAAGGCATCGGCCAGGCGCAAGCCCACGACGAAGGCCGATAAGGCACCGACACCAAAACCGAAGCGTGGCGTCCAGGCCTAGATGTCCCGCTTCGACATTGCACCACCAGGTCCCGGCCGAACGGGCCAGCGGTGACCCGATCGGTCAACAGTGGCCTCGGAGTGCCGATGTATCCAAGGTGGAACGTTCGAGCAACAGGCTTGGCCTTCGGCCGCCTACCCGGATGCCGGTGCAGTGATGGAAGCACGCGTCGCTATCGATGCGCGTGTCGAGTACGGCCGCGCGGGCGGCGTGCAGCAGGGCGTGGTGGCCATTGCATCTGCGTTGGCCGCGATCGACCGCGCCGATCCGCAAGCCTTGACCTTCGTGACGCTCGACGGACTCGACGACTGGCTTCGTCCGCATCTTCCTCCGGGCGCCACGGTGCGAGCGGTCGAGTCAAGTGGCGCTCGTCGAGTCGCCCGCCACATGCGAGCAAGCCGTCCCGGTCGCCTTGGGCTGTCGGCGGCGGTGGAGTTGCGCAACTGGAGTGCGCGCCCTCGGTTCTCGAGTGGGATCTTCGAGTCGACGAACTCCGATGTCGCGCTGTTCGCGACGCAGCGAGCTGAACTCAGCACGATCCCATTTGTCTACGTACCGCACGACCTGCAGCATCGCCACCTGCCCGAGTTGTTTCGGGCGAGCGAGCGCCACCGACGAGAAGTCGAGTACCGCGCCTACTGCGAGGCCGCAGCGATGATCGTCGTGTTCACCGAGTGGGCAGCGGATGACGTCGCTGGCGCGTACGGAATCGATCCCGAGCGCATCGTGGTCATCCCGCCCTGGGCGCCGAGGGCCGACCGCCCGGTCGTCGTGTCGAAAGTCTCCGTCGACCATCCCTACGCCCTGTTCCCCGCTCAAGCCTGGCCGCACAAGAACCACGCTTCTCTGCTCGAGGCGGTTTCGTTGTTGCGCCATGACGGCCTTGATGTGCCACTGGTGTGCCCCGGTGCGACCGGTGACGCCGCAGCGGCCGTTCGGCGGCACGCGGTGACGCTCGGCATCGGCGATCTCGTCGCGCTTCCGGGCTACGTGGATGATCTGTCCATGGAGGCGTTGTGGCGAGGGGCCCGGTGCTTGGTGTTCCCGTCGCTCTTCGAGGGCTGGGGTTACCCTGTGCTCGAGGCGATGGACGCGGGCGTTCCGGTTGCCTGTTCCGCCGGGCGGTATCTCGATGCTGTCGCCGGCGACGCCGCGCTCCGGTTCGATCCGATCGACCCATGCGCGATCGCTGACGCGCTGCGCACGTTGTGGCTGAACGATGCTGCGGCCGAAGTGCACGTCGCACGCGGTCGCGCCCATGTCGCGACGTTCTCGTGGCGAGCGATGGGTGAGCGATATGGGGTTGTGCTCGACCGGGCCATGGCGAGTGGGCGTCGGAAGGCGGCCGTATGAGTCTGGTTGCGTCGCAGGAGCGACCTGTCGTCACGGTGATCGTGCCGATGCTCAACGAGCAAGCGGACATCGCCGAGTGCATCGAACGAATCGCCGCCCAGACCTACGGCGTCGATTCGCTCGAGCTGGTGCTCATCGATTCAGACTCGAACGACGACACGATTCGTGTCGCAGCATCCGCGGCGCAACGGTGCGGAATCTCCTATCGGATCGGGGTGAATCCACTGCGACGAACTTCGATCGGGCTGAACGTCGGTCTCGATCTGGCCAACGGTCGTTACGTCGCTCGCGTCGACGCGCGAAGCCGCATCGCAGTCAACTACGTCGACACCTTCGTTGAGCAGCTCGACCGACGACCAGACGTCGGAGTGATCGGAGGGGCGCAGGTCGCCTGTGCACGCAGCGGCCGTCTCGTCGATCGATCCATCGCACGTGCACTGAACAACCGGTGGCTCATGGGGCTGGCGCGATACAGGCGGTCGCGCAGCAGTGGTCCAGCCGACACGGTGTGGATGGGGTTCTTTCGCGCTGAGGACCTTCGAGCGCTGGGCGGCTGGGACCACGCCACTGCACTCAATGAGGACTATGAGCTCAACGAGCGGTTTCGACGCGCTGGCGCGCTGGTCTGGTTCGATTCGTCTGTTCGCTCCGGCTACCTGCCGCGCAACAGGGTTCGACTGGTGGCCCACCAGTACGCATCCTTCGGCCGGGTCAAGGCAGACGGATGGGCAAATGGCCGACGTCCTGCGCCTCGACAACTGGTGCTGCTCGCGTTGCCTCCGATGGCCGCGTTCGCGGCGATCGGCGCGCTGGCGTCCTTTGGCATCGTGCCGGTGATGGTGCCGGTGCTAGGCCTCGCGGTTGCGTTCGATCTCGCTGGGGGGGCAGGCCCGGGTTCGCCGCTCGAGCGCATAGCTGGCCTCGCAGTGAACGGCATTGTGGGATTGAGCTGGTGGTGGGGCGCGACAGCTGGCTGGTTTTCGAGCCGGCGGGGTCGTGGTCCTCATGCGGCGCTTGCGGCGCGCCCGACGCGCTGACGTCAGCCGCGACGGAATTTCATCGCTGCCGCCTGCAGGTGCTCGGCGTCCATGCCCAAACGATGACGCACGCGCATCGTTCGCTCGAGCATCGGTGCGAGCCGGCGGTGAGCGCCCGAGAGGATGTACTTGGCGCCTCGCGCTTCGGCGAGCGTCAGGTCTCCGTGCAGCCGGTGGGTCGCATGACCAATGTGCCGCATCTGTGCCCGGTCGCCGAGGAGGGCGCGGTTTGTCTGAGCGTCGTCGCCGAACCAGACGCTTTGGTGATTGCCACCGTGGGAGTAGTCGTGGTGTTGATGCACGGCGGTAACAACATTGGTCGCGTCGATCACCGGTATTCCTCGCGTCAACGTGTGCCACACGAGCCAATGGTCGTAGCCCGGCCGGCCGATGATGAACGGCGGTAGGTCCGGATATTGACCGCGTGGGAATGCAAACCAGTCCACCCACAGCGGTGAGTTCAACCGACCGCACTCCCTGGCCCGCCGGCGAAGCGCGGCACCCCAGTCCTCCTTCGACGTGTCCAGGTCAGCATCGAGTTCGAGATCCCACCGTTGACCCACGACGAGATACGGGCCGTCGATGGTGCGCCCTATGGCCTCGATCGCCGGACCCAGATCGTCGGTGAACACGATGTCGGCGTTTGCGAACAGGCACGTAGATGAGCTGGCTTCGCTCTGGCCGATCCGCCAGAGGTCATCGAGCAGCGGAACGTTCTTCGGGCTCCGAGCGACCTCAGGGACGTGGCGGACACCGAAGGTGGCAGCGGCTGCTGCCGTTCCTTCGTCGTCGCCGATCAGGATCACCTCGACGCCCGCGCCGAGGGCGGCCCAGCTTCGGATCGCGTTGGTCTGGATTCGCGCGAACGAGTCGCGAAACGGCTTGGGGGTGGCGAACAGAGTTAATTCGGCCACGGTGCACCTCGGGTCGCAGATCGATCATCCATCGGCTGACCGGGCGAGGACCTGAACGCTGGGCGCGGAAATCATCAAACACCATCAGAACCCTGCGCGAACCGCCGATACGGAGAGCATGATCCGACGACTTGCGTCCAGGGGCATGAGATGACCGGTCGCGTGGCGCGCCTCCTGCAGATCGGCGGCACGCTCGGATGGGTCGGCGCAGCAGCGTGGTTTCACGCATCACAGTTGGCCGAACCGCGGTACGGGGTCTTCGTCACGAGCCGTTTCGGCTGGACGTGCGCGTTTGCGGCGTTACAAGTGCTTTCAAGTTACGCGATCGGATTGCCTGAGCTGGCTCGCACTCGTCGATATGCGGCCTTCGTCGCCTTTGCCTCGCTGAGCGTGACGGTGTTGGCAATCTCGGTCGCGCAGTTGATGCTCGGACAGGCGCTCTTGCCTCGAGCCGTGATCCTGGGCAGCTGCCTCGTCGTTGTTCCGTGGAACGTCTTCTGCAGCGGCCTGCTGATCGATCAGAAAGATCGGTCGCTGGCCCGCGATCGTGTCGTTGTCGTCGGCAGCTGGGCGGATGCCGCGGACCTTTCCGCCGAGCTCGACTCGGGCGCAGAACGCCCGGCGGTGATCGTCGATGTGTTGACGCCGACCGAGGCTGCGGCCACCAGCGATGGTGTCCTTCCGTTGCGCGACGCGGTGCGGTCGGGCGACGCGACAGTCATCGTGCTCGACCGCATGGCGCAACTCGATCGATCGGTGGTCGAGCAGACGGCCGCGCTCCACGCAGACGGAGTGCGTGTGCGCACCTTGTCACTCTTCTACGAGGAGTGGCTCGGCAAGCTGCCGATCTCCGAGCTCGAACGCGTCTCGCTCATGTTCGACATCGGCGAGATCCACCGCATTCGCTACGGGCGCGTCAAGCGGTTTCTCGACCTTGCAGTCGGCCTGCTCGGATGCGTCGCACTTCTCGTTGTCGTGCCCCTCGTTCTGATCGGCAACCTGATCGGGAACCGCGGTCCGCTCTGGTTTCGCCAAGAGCGTGTCGGCAAGAACGGTATTCCCATCACGATTTTGAAGTTCCGCACGATGCGCGCGGAGGAGAACCGCGGCGAGTGGACAGTGCGCAACGACCCTCGCGTGACTGCGTTCGGAGATGTCCTGCGTCGTACCCATCTCGACGAGCTTCCGCAGATGATCAACATCGTGCGCGGCGACCTTGCCGTAGTGGGCCCCCGACCCGAGCAGCCTCGTTACGTCGCTGAGCTGACCGAGAAGCTCCCGTTCTATCCGGTACGCCACTTGGTCCGACCGGGCCTCACTGGTTGGGCGCAGGTGAAGTACGGCTACGCATCGACCGACGAGGATGCGCTCGAGAAGCTTCAGTACGAGTTCTACTACCTCCGTCATCAGCGGTTTTCGTTCGACCTTCGGGTGATGGTTCGGACCATTCGCACCGTGATCGGGCGTGGCGGCAGATGACGACGTCGCCTGCGACTCACCAGACGGCGACGGTCATCTCCGACGAGTCATCGACCGCGATCGGCCGATCAGCGAGGCGGCGCGTGCGTGCGCGTCGCGCCGCGTTCACAATGGCCGGTGGCAGCGCAGCCTCGCTTGCGGTGGGTTTGGCCATCGTGCCGCTCACGGTCGGCTATCTCGGCGAATCCCGGTTCGGGTTGTTGGCTGCGACGATTGCCGCAGCCGCGCTGCTCGAGCCGATCGACCTTGGCATCGGGAGCGCGCTCGTAACACTGGTGGGCTCGGCAACTGCGCCACACGGCAAGGCACGCACGGCACAGCTGGTGCGAACTGCGGCGAAGTTGGCTGCCGGGATCGGGCTGATCCTCGCTGTAGTCGGGTTCGCTTCGCCCTTGCTGGTGTCGTGGCCTGATGTCTTCAACGCAACATCGCTTGGCTCCGCTGCGACCCGCTCCGTGCTCGTCTTGATCGCCGCAGCCGCGCTGGGTCTGCCACTTTCGCTGGTCGATCGCATAAACCTGGGCCTTCAGCACGGCGACCGCGTCGGCGTTACAACCGTTGTCGGCTGGTTGCTTTCGCTCGCCGGTGTTTTCGCCGTCGCCAGTCGCCACGGCGACGTTCCATGGCTGCTCGCCGCCTACCTCGGCGGGCCTCTCGTGGCGCGCTGGGGAGCGGCAGTGCTTCTGGTCGTACGTTGGCTACCGGAGGTACGCGAATCACACGACCCCGATCGCGCCGCGGTGTGGTCACTCGTCCACACCGGGCGCCTCTTCTTCGTCCTACAACTCGCAGTCGCCGTGGCCTACACCTCAGACCAACTCGTCGTCGCTCGGGTGGTCGGACTGGACGCGGTACCCGACTATGCGATCGGGGCACGGTTGTTTGGCGTCGTGACTGCCGGCGCCGCCCTGCTCGTGCGTCCGCTATGGCCCGCATATGCCGAGGCCGGCGCGGCAGGAGACGTCGAGTGGATCCGATCGACGCTGCACCGATCGATTCGAATGGTGTTCTTCGGGTCGGTCACGGTGGGAGTTGTCCTGCTCGTCGTCGGTCCTCGCTTGATCGGTGTGTTGTCGCACGATGTGGTCAATACCGACCGCGGCCTGCTCGTGCCTTTCGCGGTCTGGGGCGTGATCATGTCGACCGGAAACGCAGTCGCGATGGCTTTGAACGGTCTCGCCGTAGTTCGCATGCAGGTGATCGTCGCCTCGACGATGGCGGTCACGAACCTGATCCTGAGCATCTCGCTCGCACACGTCTTCGGAGCCGCCGGCGTGCTCTGGGGGTCGGTCATCGCGTATCTAGGTTGCGTCGGCCTTCCGTACGCTCGCTTCGTCGCGAGGCTCGGTCGACTGGAGAGCCCGTGAGCCCGACGCGAGTGACCGATCTTCGGACGAACATCGGTCAGCATGCGCTCGACGCAGCATTGCAAGCCTCGTCGTCGACCCTTCGTCGACGTGCCGGTCGTGTTGTCCTCGCCGCCTCACGCAAGCTGATGAGCGGTGACCGCGATCCCGTGGTCACCCGCACCATCGGCGGCACATCGATGCAACTCCCACTGTCGCATCGTCTGCCCGACTACCTGGAGCGGTACCCGAACTACGGAACCAACATCGTTCGACTCGCGAGGTTTCTTGTGGCGCGCAGTCCTCAGATGAGCGTGATCGACATCGGCGCGAACATCGGTGACACGGTTGCGTTGCTGCGCGAAGCAACGGACGCACCCGTTCTTTGTGTCGAGGCCGATGATCACTATTTCTCGCTGCTGGAGGCCAACGCGCGTCAACTCGGGTCCGTCGTTTGCGTGAAGCGGTTCCTCGGACGATCCCCGGCCACCGTCCGTGCAGCCGTGCAAACCTCGCAGGGCACCGGGCACGTGGTTGCGGCGGCGTCGGCCCTCGAAATCGGCACGCTCGACGATCTACTCGCCGAGCACCCTCGGTTCATCGATGCGCAGTTGTTGAAGGTCGATGTCGATGGGGTTGACTTCGAGATCGTCGCGGGCGGCGTCGAGTTGCTCCGCCGATCGAGGCCCGTGCTCTTCCTCGAGTACGACCCCACGCTGGTCGCGGCGCAGGGTCTCGACGCGCGTGCCGCGCTCACGTGGCTGCGCCAGGAGGGCTACGGCCATTTCGTGGCGTACGACAATGTCGGCGACATGGCGTTCACCGGTTCCCTCGACGATTCACTTCAACTCGATGACCTGCACGCATACGCGGCGGCCAAACGTTCGCTCATGTTCTGGGACCTCGCCGTGTTCCACCAGGAGGACGAGGTGGCGTTTGCAGCCTTTGCGGCGAGCGAGCGCCGTTGGTGCGCCAGCCGCGGGCACGGCGCGCATTCGCGTTGATGAGTGAGCCTGACGAGCGAACGCTGCGCTCAGGTGATGTCGAGCATGCGTTGCAGCGCGACGCGGGCCCACTCCGACGTATCGGCGTCGACCGAGATCTTGTTGACGACCTTGCCCTCGACGAGCTTGTCCATGACCCACGCCAGATGGGGTAGGTCGATGCGGAACATCGTGGAACAGGGGCACACGAGCGGATCGAGCGACAGCACGGTCTTGGTGGGGTTGTCGGTCGCGAGGCGGTGCACGAGGTGCACTTCGGTGCCGATGCCGACGACCGCGCCATCGGGTGCGTTTTCGACCGCCCGGATTATGAAGTCGGTGGAGCCCACCTCGTCGGCAAGCATCACCGTTTCGCGGGCGCACTCGGGGTGCACGACCACGAGCCCGTCGGGATACATGGCCCGGAAGTCGGCGATGTGCTGGGGGAGGAAACGCTGATGCACCGAGCAGTGGCCCTTCCACAGGAGGAAGGTCGAGTCCTTGCATTCGGCGTCGGTGAGCCCGCCGAGGTCCTTGCGGGGGTTCCACACGCGCATGTCGGATGCGCCGTAGCCGAGCGCGAAACCGGTGTTGCGGCCGAGGTGTTGGTCGGGGAAGAACAAGAGCTTGTCGCCTCGGCCACCTGGGGCTTTCGGCTCGCCGATGCCAAGCGCCCACTCGATCACGGCACGTGCGTTGGTGGAGGTGCACACCGCCCCGCCGTTGCGGCCCACGAATGCCTTGAGCGCAGCCGACGAGTTCATATACGTGATGGGGATCATGCGCTCGATGTCGACGACGCGACCGAGCTCTTCCCACGCTTGCTCGACCTCGTCGATGTCGGCCATGTCGGCCATGGAACACCCGGCGTTGAGGTCGGGGAGGATGACCTGCTGGTGCGGCCCGGTGAGCACGTCGGCTGACTCGGCCATGAAGTGCACGCCGCAGAACACGATGTACTCGGCCTGCTTGCGCTCCTGGGCCAGCACGCTCAGGCGGTAGCTGTCACCGCGGGCGTCGGCGAACCGGATGACCTCGTCGCGCTGGTAGTGGTGGCCGAGGATGAACACGCGGTCGCCGAGCTGGGCCTTTGCCGCAGCGACGCGCGCCGCGTTCTCGTCGTCGGATGCGTCGGTGTAGCGGTCGGGTAGCGGAAGCTGGAGTCGCAGCATCGGTTTTTGGGCCCCCTTCGAGAAAAGGTTCCGTTGGAGATCGGTGGGGACAGCCAGGTCGCCTCGCCACGGGGGTGTCGGTCACGGAACCGTTATGTCAGCCGGAGTCCTGGCCAGCTGTTCTGAGGACTATAGCAACGTCCGCCCGGCCCGCATTCCTCGGCTCGAAGTTCGCGAATCGGCGCGTGGGGGAGCGCACCGAACGGGGACGCACGGGCGATGATGGGGGCGTGTTGGAACGCCCGCCCGCTGGAACCATCCCGGATGCCCCCGGCTCGTACCAGTTCAAGGGCGCCGATGGCCGCGTCCTCTACGTGGGCAAGGCCAAATCACTCCGCCAGCGCCTGTCGAACTACTTCCAGAACCCCAGGTACCTGCCGCCGCGCACCGCGCAGATGGTGGCCACCGCGACCAGCGTCGAATGGATCCAGGTCGGCAACGAGCTCGAAGCACTCATGCTCGAGTATTCGCTCATCAAGCAGCACCGGCCGCGGTTCAACATCCGCCTGGTCGATGACAAGAGCTACCCGTTGCTCGCAGTCACGCTGTCCGACGAGTGGCCCCGCGCCCTCGTGATGCGCGGCGAGAAGAAGAAGGGCATCCGCTATTTCGGGCCGTTCGGTCATGCGTACGCGATCCGCGAGACGCTCGACCTGCTGCTGCGCACGTTCCCCATCCGCACGTGCAGCGACAACAAGTTCACCCACCACACACGCCTTGGGCGGCCGTGCCTGTTGTTCCATATCGAGAAGTGCGCCGGGCCGTGCGTCGGCGAGATTGATCACGTCAGCTACGGCCGACTCGTCGAGGACCTGCTGGCGTTCCTCGACGGCGACACCGACGAGGTCGTGGCCGCGCTCGACCAGCGCATGCGCGACGCGGCCAAGAACCTCGAGTTCGAGCTCGCAGCGCGTCTGCGCGACCGGCTCGTCAGCGTTCGCCGTGCCATCGAGAAGCAGCAGATCGTCGCCGAGCGCGACGAGGACATCGACGTGATCGGGCTGGCTGACGACGAGCTCGAAGCAGCGGTGCAGGTCTTCTTCGTGCGCAAGGGCCGCGTGGTCGGACGCAAGGGCTTCATCGTCGACAAGGTCGAGGACATCGACCAGCATCAGCTCGTCGACAAGATCCTCGAAGGCCTCTACGCCGAGGATCCGCCGCTCGGCATCCCGCGCACCGTGTTGGTGCCGCACGATCCGGCCGACGCCGCGCTGCACGAGTGGTGGCTCGGCGAGCAGCGCGAATCCAAGGTCGACATCCGCGTGCCCCAGCGCGGCGACAAACGCACGCTGCTCGAGACGGTCACCCGTAACGCACAGGAAGAGTTCACGCGGCACCGGCTCAAGCGCGCCACCGACCACAACGCCCGCGCCCAGGCCCTGAACGAGTTGCGCGACCACCTCGACCTGCCCGAGGCGCCGTTGCGCATCGAGTGCTTCGACATGAGCCACATCCAGGGCAGCGACTACGTCGGCTCGATGGTCGTGGTTGAGGACGGCCTGCCCAAGCGCAGCGACTACCGCCGATTCAAGATCAAGACCATCGACGGCAACGACGACTTCGCCGCCATGGAGGAAGTCCTCACGCGTCGCTTCAAGGCGTACATCGAAGACGTCGCCAAACCGGTCGCCGAGCGCAGCGGGCGTTTCAGCTACCCGCCGCAGCTGTTGGTGGTCGACGGGGGCAAAGGCCAGCTCAGCGTCGCGACCCGTGTCCTCGCAGAACTCGGGCTCGAGAACGAGATCCCCGTCTGCTCACTGGCCAAGCAGTTCGAGGAGGTATTCGTACCGGGCAACCCCGAACCGATCCGCCTGCCCCGCCAGAGCGAAGCGCTCTACCTACTGCAACGCATCCGCGACGAGAGCCACCGGTTCGCGATCACCTATCACCGTCAGCTGCGCGACAAGCGCATGACCAAGAGCGTCCTCGACGACATCGAGGGGCTCGGATCATCGCGCAAGAAGAGGCTCATGAAAGAGTTTGGCGGCGTGAAGGCAGTGCGCGAAGCAACGCTCGACGAACTCCGGGCGTTCAGCTGGTTGCCCGACGCGGTAGCCGACAACGTCTACGCCAAGCTCCACGCGCCAACTACATCATCGAGGCGGTCTGCGATATGACACGGCTGGGCGAGGACGACCACTGGGAGCAGCACGCGACCTGGTGGCAAGAAGGTTTCAGCGAGGGCGCCGACCCCGAGTACGAGGAGCAGATGCTGCCCCTCGCCACCGAGCACCTGGCGGGCGCGCGTCGCGTGCTCGACATCGGCTGCGGCGAGGGACAGGTCGCGCGGATCGCGTCGAAGGAGGGCGCGGTCACGGTGATCGGTGTCGATCCCACCGCCGCGCAGGTGATCGAAGCGCGAAAGCGCGGCGGGGGGCCGGCATATGCCCGTTCGGGCGCCAAGGCGCTGCCCTTTCGCGACGGCGCGTTCGACACGGTGGTCGCGTGCTTGGTTTTCGAGCACATTGTCGACGTCGACGAAGCGATCGCCGAGGTTGGCAGGGTGCTCGAGCCGGGTGGCCGCTTCTTGTTCTTCCTCAATCATCCATTGCTGCAGACCCCCAACAGCGGCTGGATCGATGACCAGATGCTCGACCCGCCCGAGCAGTACTGGCGCGTCGGGCCCTACCTCGACGAGTCGGTGATGCTCGAAGAGGTCGCGAAGGACGTGTTCCTCCCGTACGTGCACCGGCCGCTGTCGCGCTACGTGAACGCGCTCGCTGCGAACGGTCTGTACGTTGAGCTCATGCTCGAACCGGTGCCGCCACCGGGGTTCCTCGCGATGGCCACCGAGTACGAGGCCGCGGCGTCGATCCCGCGATTGTTGTTCCTCCGCTGTTGGAAGAAGGCGGGTAGCGGCCCGGGCGCCACCTACGATCAGCACCGATGAGCGAATACGTGATCATCACCGGAATGTCCGGGGCGGGGCGCACTGAGGTGTCGCGCAACCTCGAGGATCTCGGCTGGTTCGTCATCGACAATCTGCCGCCGTCGCTCATGCCCAAGGTGGGCGAGCTTGCCGGTGCGCCCGGTTCCAGCATCGACAAGGTCGCGCTCGCGGTGGGCACCGGTCGCTACGACCGCGAGATCGTGCCGGCGCTTGCCGCGTTGCGGGCCCACGGCGATCGCGTGCGGGTGATCTTCCTCGACGCGAGCACCGAGACGTTGGTGCGCCGCTACGAATCCTCGCGCCGTCGCCACCCGTTCTCGCCCGAGCTGAGCGTCGCCGATGCCATCGACGCCGAGCGCATCGTCCTCGCGTCGTTGAAGGAGGAGGCCGACGTCGTCGTCGACACCAGCGATCTCAACGTGCACCAATTGCGCGATCGGGTTGTCGCTATCTTCGGTGGCGACATGCCCCACTCCACGCTGCGGGTGCATGTCAACTCATTCGGGTTCAAGCACGGGGTGCCGATCGACGTCGACTGCGTCTTCGACTGTCGTTTCCTGCCCAACCCGCACTGGATCGACGAGCTGCGCCCCCAGACCGGCCTCGACGAACCAGTGGCTGACTATGTGCTCGGCCAAGCGGTCACCAAGCCGTTCCTCGTGGAGCTCGAACGGCTTTACACGATGCTGCTTCCGTTCTACGTGCGCGAGGGCAAGGCGTACCTCACGCTGGCATTCGGCTGCACCGGTGGTCGGCACCGGTCGGTGGTCATCGCCGAGCAGTTCGGCGCGATCCTGCGCCGCCAAGGCCTCGAGCCCACCGTGACCCATCGCGACATCGAGAAGTGAGGTCGGGCAAGGCCTGCGGTCCGTCGTCTGACCAGCGCCGATGTGCGCCAGTGACAATTGTCACGTCGCGTCTACTTCCTTCGTCGAGAACGGCGTCGACCATGTTCCGTGTGAGAACCTGACGGTCGTACCTCGCAGGCGCATCGACCCGTTCGGCGCGTTCGCACGCTTGTCATCCATTGCTGCCGCAACGACGCGGTAGCCGCTCAAGGAGTCACCCCTGCAATGACCATCCGCGTGGGCGTCAACGGCTTCGGCCGAATCGGACGCAACTTCTTCCGTGCCGCGAAGAAAGCCGGGGCCGACATCGAGTTCGTCGCCGTGAACGACCTCGGGTCGGTCGCCGCGATGGCGCACCTGCTGAAGTACGACTCCGTGATGGGCCGTTTCGACGGCAAGGTCGGCGTGCACAAGGACGGCATTTCCGTCGACGGTGACGTGCTCAAGGTGCTCGCGTTCCGCAACCCGGCCGAGCTGCCCTGGGGCGATCTCGGGGTCGACGTGGTCATCGAATCCACCGGCATCTTCTCGTCGCGCGACAAGGCTGCGCTGCACCTCGAGGGTGGCGCGCCGCGCGTCATCGTGTCGGCCCCGTCCGACGGTGCCGATGCCACGTTCGTCATGGGCGTCAACGACGACACGTTCGACCCGGCACACCACATCGTGGTGTCCAACGCGTCGTGCACCACCAACTGCTTCGTGCCCATGGTCAAGGTTCTCGACGATGCGTTCGGCGTCGAGAAGGGCCTCATGAACACCATCCACTCCTACACGGGCGACCAGATGCTCGTCGACGGCCCGCATTCCGACATGCGTCGCGCCCGCGCCGCCGCGGTCAACATCGTCCCCACATCCACCGGTGCTGCTCGCGCCACCGGCCTCGTGCTGCAGTCGATGAAGGGCCGCCTCGACGGCACGTCGCTGCGGGTGCCCACCCCCGACGGTTCCATCACCGACTTCACCGCCGTGTTGAAGCGCGACGTCACCGTTGCCGAGATCAACGCGGCCTTCAAGAAGGCCGCCACGCGCGGCCCGCTGGCCAAGGTGCTCGATTACTCCGAAGAGCCGCTCGTCTCGAGCGACATCGTCGGCTCGCCGGCGTCGTGCACGTTTGACTCCGGGCTCACCATGGCCATGGGCAACCTTGTGAAGGTGCTCGGCTGGTACGACAACGAGTGGGGCTACTCGAACCGCCTCGTCGATCTCGTGCAGGTCGTGGGCAAGAAGCGCCGCGTCGCGAAGAAGAAGTGATCGGGGCAACGCCGTGAAGGTCCCCCAACTCGAGGATCTGGGCGACGTCGCTGGCAAGAAGGTTCTCCTCCGCGCCGACTTCAACGTCCCGCTCGATGGCAGCCGCATCACCGACGACCTGCGTATCCGGGCCGCGCTTCCCACTATCAAATGGCTGGTGGAGCGCGGCGCGAAGGTCACGGTGTGCAGTCACTTGGGCCGGCCGAAAGGCAAGCCCGATCCGAAGTACTCGGTCGAACCGGTGCGCAAGCTCCTGGCCGAACTCGCGCCCGGTGTCGAGCTGCTCGAGAACCTGCGCTTCGACCCAGGCGAGGAAGCGAACGATCCCGCATTCGTGCAGAAGCTCATCACCGGCTTCGACCTCTACGTGAACGACGCGTTTGGCGCGTCGCATCGTGCGCACGCCTCCATCGTCGGCCCGCCGAAGTTCCTGCCCAGCGCGGCCGGTCGGCTGCTCGCCAAGGAGGTCGTGGCACTCGGGGGCCTGCGCAACAACCCCAACCGCCCGTTCGTGGCGATCATGGGTGGCTCAAAGGTCAGCGACAAGCTCGGGGTGATCGAGGCGCTGCTCGGCGTGGTCGACTCGCTCATCATCGGCGGCGGCATGTGCTTCACGTTCCTCGCCGCGCAGGGCCACTCGATCGGGTCGTCGTTGTGCGAACCCGACTACATCGACACCTGCACGCGACTGCTCGCCGGGCCTAAGGCCATCCACCTGCCGACCGACATCACCGCGCTCGGCCCAGGCGGCAAGCTCTTCGATCGGGGGGCGGGCGGCGATGTGCGCCAGATGGGTGTGAACATCCCTGACGGCTGGATGGGCGTCGACATCGGCCCCGGCACCGCAGCCGATTTCACCGACGTCATCCTCGACGCGCGCACCGTGTTGTGGAACGGCCCCATGGGCGTGTTCGAAGACCCTCGTTTCGAAGCCGGCACGCGTGCGATCGCGCTGGCCTGCGCCGAGACGAAAGCATTCACGGTGGTCGGCGGCGGCGACAGCGCCGCGGCCGCGAAGCAGTTCGGGGTCGACGACCAGATCGACCACATGTCAACCGGGGGCGGAGCATCGCTCGAGCTCATCGAACAGGGCGACCTGCCAGGCCTCGAAGCCTTGCGCAATGCGCCCAACGCCACGAACTAACAGAACTCAGGAGACGGCCATGGCCGATCGCAAGCCGCTCATCAGCGGCAACTGGAAGATGCACCACAACCACTTCGAAGCCATCCAGACAGTGCAGAAGCTGTCGTATGCGCTCACGAAAGAGGATCACGCGTTGGTCGACGTGTCGATCCACCCGCCGTTCACCGATCTGCGTTCGGTGCAGACGGTGCTGGACGCGGACAGCATCCCGATCGCGCTCGGTGCGCAGAACTGCCACTGGGAGGACAAGGGCGCGTTCACCGGCGAGGTGGCGCCCGGGATGTTGGCGAAGCTCAACGTGAAGTACGTGATCGCCGGGCACAGCGAGCGGCGCGAGCTTTTCGGCGAGCTCGACCAACAGGTGAACCTCAAGGTGCGGGCAATCCTGAAGGCGGCGATGACCCCTATCTTGTGCTGCGGTGAGACCCTCGCCGAGCGCGAGGCCGGATCTACCGAGGCCAAGGTCAGCGGTCAGGTCATCGCCGGGCTGCAGGGCGTCACGGCCGAGCAGGTCGGCGGGCTGGTCATCGCCTACGAACCGATCTGGGCTATCGGCACGGGGCGCACGGCCACCGCCGAGGATGCGCAGACGGTGTGTGGGGCCATCCGGGCGGTGGTGGCCCAATCCTTCGGCGACACCGCAGCGGCGAAGGTGCGCATCCAGTACGGCGGTTCGGTCAAGCCTTCGAATGCCGCCGAGCTCATGGCGCAGCCCGACATCGACGGTGCGCTCGTCGGTGGAGCCAGTCTCGACGCCGATGACTTCGCGCGGATCATCAACTACCGGATAGCGTGAATTCCCGATGCTTGTCTTGACCATGATCCTCTTCATCGCCGCGGCACTGTCGCTCGTCTTCCTCGTGCTGTTGCACAGTGGAAAGGGCGGCGGCCTGTCCGACATGTTTGGCGGCGGCCTCGGCGCTTCTGCTGCGGGCTCTACCGTCGTCGAGAAGAACCTCGACCGCATCACGGTCATCGTGGCGCTGGCCTTCGTGTTCACGGCCATTTCGCTCGCCCTGCTGCTCGTCTGACGCCTCTCGGTTGGCCACGCGCCATCAGCCAGGTCCGTGTCGCTCCCTGGTGAACAGACCATTCGGCCCGTCGAGAAGCGGGTCGAAATGCTTCATTGTGGCGGCTCTCGTGCCGATGGTTCGGCGTGCGATTTGGACATCGGGTACTCGCGACGCTCGCCGGCGTGACCTTGTGCGCGAGCGCGTGCTCGGGCGCGGGGAAGGACGACGTCATGTCTACGGGGCTTGCGTTGTCCGGGGCGAGGATCACGACCATGCCCGGCGCCGGCGGGACCTTGCGGGTCGGCGTGATCGATGTCGGGTCACTCGACCCGGCGGCGGCGAATCCGGGATCTGCGTCGTCGATGCTGGTCGCCGATCTCCTCTTCGACGGTCTCACGAGCTTTGACGTTTCGAAGGGGACCGTTGTGGGCGCGCTGGCCACATCGTGGGGTGTCGGCGCTGATGGCTTGACCTGGAAGTTCCAGATCGACCCTACGGCGACGTTTGCCGACGGTACGCCCATCGGTGCCGCCGAGGTCAAGCAGTCGATCGAACGCGTCGCGTCGCGGGGTGAGCAGGCTCTCTCCGGGGTGCGGCTTGCCCTGATCGTCGGGTACGCCGAGTTCGCCAAGGGTGACTCGTCGGCGATCACCGGGCTGGTGGCCGAGGGAGCGACACTAGAGGTGCGGTTGCGGTCGTCGTATGCGGTGTTGCCGGAGCTGTTCGCCGATCCGGTGTTTGGCGTCGTGAAACCGAGTGATGCGAGCGCGACCGCCTTTGCATCGTCGCCGGTGGGCAGCGGGTCGTTCGCTCTCGCATCGCGCACCGCCACGAAGCTCACGTTGGTGAAGGCGCCGAAATCGCACGCACTGCTCGCCGGTGTCGACGTGACGATCTACCCCGACGCGGCTGCGGCGTATGCCGCGTTCGCGAACGGTGAGCTCGACGAGGCGCCGGTGCCGGCCGATCGGATCGCCGCGGCGATGACTGCGGCAACGGCGAGCGGTGGCTCAGTGGTGAGCGCGTCGCAACAGGTCAGCTACGGCTTCGGCATGAACCTCGCTTCGCCCGCGCTGGCCAACGTCGAGCTCCGAAAGGCGATCGTGCGGGCGGTCGATCGCGACGGGATCCGCCGCCGGTTCTTCCCCGGCACAGCCACCATGACGGGCCTCATCGGCCCAGAGGCGAACGGCTGGCGCGACGACGCCTGCGGTGTCGCATGCACCTACGACGTCGCAGCGGCAATGGCACAGGTCAAGGCGGCCTATCCCGCAGGTGGCGTGCCCACCGTGCACGTCGACTACTTCGAGGACGACCTCAAGCGAGACGGCAAGGTGGCTGCGGCGATCGCCGCGGCGCTCCAGGCCGCAGGCATTCCGGCGGAGGCGCGTTCGCACTCGCTCGCGGAGTTCCAGCAGCTCGTGGTGAGCGGTCGGGCGGAACTGTTCCGTTATGGATGGATTGGCTCGTACCCGTCGGCCGACGCGTACCTTGCACCGTTCGAATCGACCGGCACGGACAATGTGTTCTCACTCGCGGATCCGGCGTTGACGGCGGCGATCGTCCAAGCCCGAAGCGCGCCGACCGACACCGCGCGCACCGCCGCGTATATTGCCGCCGAGGACCTCGCGCTCGCGCTGGCACCGTTGCTGCCGTTGGTGCAGTTCGAGACCCATCTCGTCGTCACGGCGAAGGTGTACGACCTTCGGCTCGCGCCGAACGGATCGATCGACTGGCCCGCTGTGCGGATGGACCGCAACTGACTTGTCGGCTCGGCGATCGGCTCCGATGGTCCGGTTGCACCCACACCCGCAGGCTCGGTCCATGAGCGACGAACGTGGTGAGCCGCCTGCGTTGCCGGGGCTCGAGGTCTCGAACCAGCTCGGCGAGGGCACGTTCGGCGGCTGCGTGGGGCTATGGGTCGCGCACGTGCATGCCCGAAGGGTTTCACGACGATCGAGCTGAAGTCGAACTTCTTGAGCACGGTGCTCGACGGGAGGATCGGCGTCGAGGCGAAGCTGGTGCATGGCGGGACGCGCATACAGGTGTGGGACGCGACCGGGCGGGTCGGCGCCGCGACCGAGGGCGCCGACGGTCGTGCGATGGCGCTGTGCCGATGTGCACAGATGGTGCTGTGGTAGCCGCCCGCATGGTGGCGTTTCGGACTCACCGGCTATGCTGATGGCCCACGTCGGAGTGGCGGAATAGGCAGACGCGCCAGCTTGAGGGGCTGGTGCCCGCAAGGGTGTGGGGGTTCAAGTCCCCCCTCCGACACGCT
>Ga0114966_10001604_pt1 | contig 20752 bp, 12 predicted proteins | sample M_130207_XF_Meta_FD_87029 | JGI IMG/M metagenome (GOLD analysis project Ga0114966, IMG submission 87029) | Freshwater microbial communities from Lake Montjoie, Canada to study carbon cycling - M_130207_XF_MetaG | ecosystem: Environmental > Aquatic > Freshwater > Lake | place: Lake Montjoie... | reverse complement strand
CGCCGTGACTGGCGCTGAGGCGCTGTACGCGGACATGGGGCACTTTGGAAAGAAGCCGATTCGGCTCGCGTGGTTCTGGTTCGTGTTCCCATGCCTGCTGTTGAACTATTTCGGGCAGGGCGCGCTCGTGATGCGCGTGCCGTCGGCGGTGGAAAACCCGTTTTATCTCTTGGCGCCGCGCGCCATGCTGTATCCGCTCATCGCGATTGCGACGGTGGCCGCGATCATTGCGAGTCAAGCGTTGATCTCGGGTGCATTTTCGCTGACGCAGCAGTGTATCCAGCTCGGCTACAGCCCGCGCATGACGATCGTCCACACGTCGAAACAGGAAGCCGGGCAGATCTACATTCCCGAGATCAACAATGCGCTGATGGTGAGCTGCGTGCTGGTGGTGCTCGGGTTCAAGAACTCGAGCGCGCTGGGTGCGGCGTATGGAATCGCCGTGACGGGGACGATGGCGATCACGACACTGCTCTTCCTGGTGGTTGCAGCGGCGCGCTGGAACTGGCCCCTGTGGCAGGCCGTGTCGCTCACGGTGGCGTTCCTCGCCATGGATTTGGCCTTCCTCGGCTCCAACGCGCTGAAGATTGGGCACGGCGGGTGGGTTCCGCTTGTGATCGCCATGACGCTCTTCCTGCTTATGACGACCTGGAAGCGTGGGCGAGCGATCCTGCGCGAGCGGTTACAGGAAATCACCATGCCGCTGGACTCGTTCCTCAAGAGCGTCGCGACTGGAAACATTCCGCGCGTCCCCGGGACCGCGGTGTTTATGACCTCCGAGTCGGGCGGAGCGCCGGTGGTGCTCCTGCATCATCTCAAGCACAATAAGGTGCTCCACAAGCAGGTGATTCTCCTCTCGATTGTCACAGAAGAAGTCCCCGAAGTGAACAATGACGAGCGCGTCGAGTTCGCCATGCTCGACGCTGGGTTCGTGCGCGCCGTCGCGCACTATGGTTTCATGGAATCGCCGGACGTGAACGAGGTCATGGAGCTGCTGCGTCGCCAGGGAGTGAAAACCCGGACGCTCGACACAAGCTACTATCTCGGGCGCGAGCTTCTTATCCCGCGCGACATCGCATGGAAAAAGGGTGGATTGACCATGAATATGTGGCGCAAACGCCTCTTTACCGTGATGTCCAAGAATGCGCGGAGTGCCGCAGAGTTTTTCAAGTTACCGGCGAACCGTGTCGTGGAGCTTGGGACACAGATTGAGTTCTAGCTGCGTCAGAGGGATCTCGGCGTTTTCCTCCACGCGTAGCCGCCACCTGATCGGCCGGTGCGCCATATTCTCTGTATGAGTGCCTCTCTGAAATCGGCGGACCTGCACGCCTTCGCGCACCACTGGCAGGATGAGGCGGATGCCGCCTTCTTGTACCGACTGCTCGCGACGTTAGAGCCGGACGCGTCGAAGGCTGACGTCTTCCGCCGTCTCGCCGACGTGGAGGACCGCCACGTCACGATTTGGGCTGATCTGATTGTCCAGAACGGCGGCACGGTGCGCGCGTTCCACCCCACCGGACGAACGCGACTGCTCGCCTTTCTTGGGCGCCGCTTCGGTCCTGGATTCCTGCTCCCAATGCTGTTGAGCGAGGAAGGACGCGAAGTCAAAGCATACCTCGACATGCATCGCTCGACGCCGAAGGGCGCGGCCGGTGGCGACGAAGCGCTGTTACTCGCTCGCGAATCCAAAGAGCATGCCGCAGAAATTGCGCAGCTGGCCGGCAAGCACGCAGAACCGTGGCACCAGACGGAATCCGGCGGCCTGCTCCGGAACGTCGTCTACGGCTTCAACGACGGCCTGACCGCGAACTTCGGCCTCGCTGCGGGCGTGATTGGCGCGACGGTCGCGGCGCAGCATCACGCCGTCATTGTGGCTGGCGTCGCCGGCATTGTCGCGAACTCGCTATCGATGGGGTCCAGCGGCTACTTAGCGGCGAAGTCTCAGCACGAGGTGTATCTCAACGAGATCGCCATGGAGAGGGACGAGATCGCGTTGATGCCGGAAGTTGAGCGCGACGAACTCGCCCTGATTTACGAGATGAAGGGGATGCAGAAGGAGCAGGCCTACGCCCTCGCGACCGAGGTGATGGCGGATCCGGAACGCATGCTCGTTGAACAGGTTCAGGAAGAACTGAAAATCAGCGGCGACCCAGGCTCACCGATGCGCGAAGCCTGGATCACCGGCGTGGCCACCGCCATTGGTTCGTTTATTCCGGTGGCTCCATTCATTTTCCTCGATGGCGCGTCAGCCATCTGGCTGAGCTTTGCCCTTGCCATGGGAAGTCACTTCCTCGTAGGCGCTATGCGGAGCGTGTTCACCGGACGTGGCGTGATTCGCTCTGGCATGGACATGTTCGTCGTGGGCCTCGGTGTCGCCGCGATTGGGTACTACGTCGGGGAATGGATTTCGAAGGCGCTGTAGGAATCCAGACGCGTACTACAGTACGATGCTCAGCAGACGCCCAGGCACGAACACGATTTTCTTTGGCGTTCCCGTCACGAACTTAACAATCGACGCATCCGCGATCGCGGCGGCATAGACGTCGTCCTGCGTGGCGGACTTAGCCACCGCCACCGTCCCACGCGTCTTGCCGCCAATCTGCACGGCAATCGTGATCGTTTCGCCGCCGAGCAGCGATGGATCGAAGGTCGGCCAGCCGGAGTCGAACACACTCAGCTCGTGTCCGAGCACCGACCACAGTTCTTCCGCGATATGCGGCGCAAAGGGCGCCACGAGCTGCACCACGGGGAGCACTTCGTCACGATGCGGGTGGCGCTCACCACGCCGCAGCACGTTCATGTACTCCATCATCGCGGCAACTGCCGTGTTGTACGAGAGCTTGGCAACATCCTCGCCAACCTTCTTGATGGTCGCATTGAGCGCGCGCATGACCTCGACATCGGGCGCGCCCTCGGTAGCGGCCGCGTGCACCGACTTCCAGAGGCGATCGAGGAAGCGCTTCACGCCACTGATCCCAGCGTCGCGGAAATCGCCCCCCTCCTCGAACGGTCCGAGGAACATCAGATACGTACGGAACGTATCCGCGCCCCACGCGTCGATGTAGTCGTCGGGGTTCACGATATTCCCCTTCGACTTGGACATCTTGGCGCCATCACGAATGATCATTCCATGGGCACGGAACTTCGTGAACGGTTCCTCGAAGTCCAGATGCCCCGCGTCCTTCATGACCATTGTCAGGAAGCGCGAGTAGAGGAGGTGCAACACCGCGTGCTCGTTGCCGCCAATGTACGAATTGACGGGGAGCCACTTCTTGGTGGTCTCGCGGTCGAACGGCACATCGTCACGGCCAACGCTCGGATAGCGGAGGAAGTACCAGCCGCTATCGAGAAACGTGTCGGAGACATCGGTTTCGCGCCGCGCCTGCTTGCCGCACGTTGGGCACGGCACGTGGAACCACTCGGCGTGGCGCGCGAGCGGCGATATCCCTGAGTCGTCCGGCTTGAAGTCGGGGATGTTGGGGAGCAGCACGGGCAACTGCGACTCGGGGACTGGCACGGTTCCGCAGTCGTCGCAGTAAATAATTGGGATCGGTGGCCCCCAATAGCGTTGGCGCGAGATGCACCAATCGTGCAAGCGATAGTTGACAACCGGTTTGCCGGCGAACTTCGATTCCAGCCACGCGGTGACGTGCCGCTTAGCTTCGTCCACAGGTCGGTCGTTGAACTGCTGGCTGTTCACGAGGCGTGCGTCGGCGTCGTCCGTGTAGGCTTCGGCGAGCGGCGTGCGGCCGTCTTGTCCCTTGCCCGCGACCACGCGCACGATGGGGAGATCGAAGACCTGCGCGAACTCAAAATCACGCTCGTCGTGCCCCGGGACGGCCATGATGGCGCCGGTGCCGTACTCCATCAGCACGTAATCGGCGGTCCAGATTGGGATGAGCGCCCCAGTGGCTGGGTTCGCAGCATACGCGCCGGTAAACACACCGGTCTTGGTCTTGGTCGTCTTGCGCGTTATCAAATCCTGCTTCGACGCCTGCTGACGGTAGGTCGCCACCGCGTCGCGCTGGTCCCCGCTCGTGATATCCCCGAGCAGCGGATGTTCCGGCGAGAGCACGAGGTACGTGGCGCCGAAGATGGTGTCGGCGCGGGTGGTGAAGACGGTGATGTCCTGCACGGCCATCGTTTCTGACGTCTCGTGCACGGCAGCGCTCCCCGCTCCTTCGAACGGGTTTACCACGCGGAACTTCAGCTCCGCCCCTTCGGATTTGCCAATCCAGGTGCGCTGCGCCGTGCGCGTGGTGTTCGACCAGTCGAGCCCTTCGATGTTATTGAGCAGGCGCTCGGCGTAGTCGGTGATCCGGAAGAACCACTGCTCGAGGAATCGCTGTTCCACTTCGGCGCCGCAGCGCTCGCACTTGCCGCCTTCGACTTGCTCGTTGGCGAGCACCGTCTTGTCGTTGGGGCACCAGTTGACCGCCGCCTTCTTCTTGAAGGCGAGCCCCTGCTTGTAGAGTTGCAGGAAGACCCACTGCGTCCACTTGTAGTACGACGGATCCGTGGTGTCGACCGTGCGGTCCCAGTCCACCATGATCCCGGCGCGCTGTACCTGACGGGTGAAGTTCGCGACGTTGCGCGGAATCATTTCGGTGGGATGCACGCCGACTTTCAGCGCGTAGTTCTCCGAGTGAATCCCGAAGGCGTCGAACCCGAACGGCTCGAACACGTCAAACCCCTGCAACCGTTGGAAGCGCGCGTAGATGTCGTTTCCCGTGAAGGCGAAGAGGTTGCCCACATGGAGCCCCTCGGCCGACGGATAGGGAAACATCAGCAGCGCATAGTACGGCTTCGTGGCGTCAGCGATCTTCGCCCGGTTGGTGCCGCGCTGCTGCCAGCGGTCACGCCACGTGCGTTCGACGACAGCGGGGTCGTAACCGACCGGTTCGTCGCGCTGGACGTCCGGAGTCGCGGGGTGGTCAGTCATGGTCGTTGGGCGGTGAGCGGCGGGGATCCCTGAAGAGAAATCTAGCCCGTTGCTCCGCTCCCCTGCACCGGTGGCCTAGGCGGCGGACGGAACGTTGCCCGTGCGTCAGCGGTCTTACTGGTGTAGCCCGTCGACCGCGCACTCCGACCCTTCTAAGTCGGCCCGCGATTACCTTGCCAGTTCAACCCCGTCGCCGCCGATGGCCCAGACCAACGAGTTCGACCGCCAGATTCTCGAGGCTTTCGGCGCCCAGTACGCACTGGAGCGCGAGCTGACGGGCGGCGGTATGAGCCGAGTGTTTCTGGCCACCGAGCGAGCGCTGAACCGGCAGGTGGTGATCAAGGTCCTCCCGCCTGAACTCGCCGCGGGGGTCAATCGCGAGCGATTCCGGCGCGAGATCCAGCTCGCGGCCCAGCTGCAGCATCCGCATATCGTCCCGCTGTATGCGGCGGGGGAGTTTGGCGAGTTGCTGTACTACACGATGCCCTTCATCGAGGGGGAGTCGCTGAAGCACGCGCTGCACGGGGAGCGTCCGCTGCGATTCACGCCGCGTGAGGTCGTGCGGATTCTGCACGATGTCGTCGATGCGCTGGCCTACGCGCACGCGCGCGGCGTGGTGCATCGGGATATCAAACCCGGCAACGTGCTCCGGAGCGGCTCACATGCGGTGGTGACCGACTTCGGCGTGGCAAAAGCTATTTCCGCGTCTATGCCCGCCGTCGGCATGACCGCGAGTGGGATGGCGATTGGCACGCCGGCCTACATGGCACCGGAACAGCTCGCCGGTGACCCCGCGGCGGACCAGCGAGTAGACATTTACGCGGTTGGGCTGCTCGCGTACGAGCTCCTGACGGGGGCGGCGCCGTTCGACGGTCCTTCGCCCGCGGAGACGATGGCTGCTCAGCTCACCAAGGCACCGCCGCCCATTGAGCAGGTTCGGACTGACGTGCCGCCCGTATTGCGCGCCCTCATTATGCGCTGCTTAGCCAAGGATCCCGACGCGCGCCCGCAACAGGCCACCGAGGTACTCGCGGAACTCGCCGACATGACACTCCCGACGGGGGACTACTCCCTGGAGCAGGGCCGCACGAGCCGCGGTGTCTTGGCACTGGCTGCGGTTGTCGCACTCACAGCGGGTGCCGTGGCGCTGTTCGTCATGGCGCGTGGGCGGAGCAGTGCCGCGACGACTCTCGCGGCAGACAGCTCGCAGGTTCTTGCAGAGAGTGCAGCAGTCACGGCGCTGACCCGCGCCGACTCACTCGCCATCACGGCTGCGATCGAAGCGAAATTTTCAGAGCGCGCATCGGCAATGATGACCCCACAGGCACGCGCGATTCCGGACGCGAAGGTCATGGCCAGGCTCGCCGACTCGCTGCGCGCGGAGATTCAAAAGGCCGTGCTCGACTCACTGCGCGCGAACACCCGTGGGACGCGAGGTGGTATTGACCGTCAGGATTCGCGGAGCCGCAACGGTGGAGCTGGGCGCGGGGGGAGCACGGCGGGCGATTCCGCCGCACGCGCCGCGATGGCGACCGCCTTCACCGATCGGTCGGTGCTCGCCATGCAGCAGGTAACGGGCGCTCAGTGGGCGGCACGAGCGGCAGCTATGGGTCCAGCGCGCCGTGTCGTGGTGGCGGATCCTGCGCCTGATCCGCGGAGCCCCGCGCTCGCCGATTCCGGCGGGGTCATCATGAACCGTATGCGCAGAGCGCTGACCAACGCCCGCGGTCGCTTTGGGGTGATTGCCGCCGACTCTACGAAAACCGTGTTGGCAAAAACGCGCAATCCGTGGAGCGTCGCGGAGTCGCTCAACGCGGACATGATCGTGTCAGTGCGGCCAACGGTGGCTCCAGGCGACAGCGTGCTCTGGACGATGACGCTGCGCGACCTGAGCGCGACCAGTGGGTTCGTGGAGCGGTCCACGGCAATCACGTTGCCGACGACGATCACCGGTGTGCGCCTTGATTCGCTGATTCGCGTCTCGCTGCGCTGGCTTGATCAGATGGATCGTTCGCCGCGCCGCGTGGTGGTCACGAAGCCGGAGTAGCCTTCTCCCTGAGCGTGGCGACTCCAGCGGGGTCGCCCATCAGGATCAGCTGACACCCCGCACGAACTATAGTGTTATCGGCGGGATTGAAGAGATACTCGCCGGTGGCCGTCCGCATCGCCAGCAGGAGCATGCTCGCGCCCGCGTCGTGGAGGTGCAGCGCGGCAATGGGCTGGTCCGCGAGGGCGCTTCCGTCGCTCACCGGGACCTCTTCGATGCGCAAGTTCCGGTTCGTGTCGCGCAGCATCGTGTCGAGGAACGTCACGACCGTCGGACGGATCAGTTCACTCACGAGGCGCATGCCGCCAATCTGCGCGGGCGACACCACGCCATCGGCTCCCGCCTGCTTCAATCGCGCCGAGGCTTTGTCGGTGGAGACGCGGGCAATCACGCGGATGTTCGGATTCAGCTGTCGTGCGAGCACGGTGGTGACCAGCGCATTCTTGTCGTCATCGGTGCACACCACGAGTCCCGCTGCACGCTGGATGCCGGCGCGAATCAACGTGTCGTCGTCCGAGCAGTCGCCGTGGAGCGCCGGAACGTCGGGCAACTCCGTCTCGAGTGAGACGATGTTCGCGTGGTGCTGCTCGATCGTCACACACTCGCGTTGTGTTCGTACAAGTTCACGAAGCACACTGGTGCCGGTCTGTCCGGCGCCGCACACGATAAAGTGCCCCGTCATGGCATCGATCCGTTTCTGCATGCGACGTCTCCGGAATCCCTGGGTCAAGTTGCCCTCGACGATGAAGGCTGTGATCATCGAGAGCGTGTATACCGCGGCGGTCGCCCCAAAGAGCAAAATCGCCATCGTGAAAAACTGGGCGCCAACTGAATCGGTGGGCACGACCTCCTTCAACCCGGTGGTCGTGAGCATGATGACCGACATGTATAGCGCGTCGAGCCATCCGTGCTGGTCGCCACCGATAATCCGGTAGCCCACCACCGCGACCGCGAACACGGACACCAGCGCCAGCCCCGCTGTGAAGACGCGGCGCTTGAGCTCCTCGAATTCGTGCTCGCTATGGCTCATGTCAGCTCCGCGGCTTGGGGCGCTCGGACGCCTTGAAGAGGTACGCCGACTTAATTAGCCGCGGCCCCTTTTCGTCGCACGTCGCGAACGAACTCCCCTCGTACGCACAGGCACCGGCCACACGACCGTCCTTGGTCACCGCATAGAAATCGAGATCGAAGTACGGGCGCCCGTTGTCGTCAAGCAGACGCTTCTCGCTCATGGCGATCACGCGCTTCATCACGAGCATCAGCGCCTCTTCGGGCGTCTTTCCCTGCCGCATGAACTCCACCGCTAAGAACGCGCCGCACACCATGATGTTGCTCTCGCCGCGTCCGGTGCTTCCGGCCGCGCCAACGGTGTTATCGCAATACTGCCCGGCCCCAATGATCGGCGAGTCGCCGATGCGACCGGGAATCTTCCACGCCATCCCGCTCGTGGTCGTGACGCTGGCGATATCACCGCTCGCCGTCACGGCGTCCATGTTGATCGTGCCGTGCGTCCAGTTCACCTCGGCGTTCTCGTCAAAGCCGCCCTGCTCAGGCTGGCTCTTGAGGTTCCCGCGATCGGCGTTCCACTTGAGCCACGCGGCGCGCTTGTCCGCGTTGGTCCACCCGCCCGTCGGCTTGCTCGCCTTCCAGCGCAACCAATCCTGCTTGGACTTCTCCGTCAGCAGCTCCTGCTCCTTAAACCCCATCGCGAGGGCGAAGCGCTTGGCATCGGCCCCAACGAGCATCAGGTGATCGGTGTAATCCATCACCGCTTTCGCCACGAGACTCGGCGTCGCAATCCCCTCGAGCCCTGCCACCGAACCGGCGCGCTTAGTGGGGCCGTGCATGCAGCTGGAGTCGAGCTGTACCACCCCTTCCTCGTTGGGCAACCCGCCAAGTCCAACGGATTGATCCGTGGGGTCAAGTTCCTGGGTATTCACTCCGGCAATCACGGCGTCGAGCGGATCGCCCCCCGCCATGATCTTGTCGTAGGCGATCTTCACGCCAGCCGGACGATCCGTGTGGAATCCGTTGGCCGAGCCAACGATCACCGGGCGGGCGCGAAAGTTCGACGTCGGAACCGCGCGTCGTGCGCGCTCGCGCTCGTCGAGCCACTCAGTGGCGCTAATCTCGCGGGGGAGGAAGCCAAGGGCGGCCAGAGCAGCCGATTTCTCGAGGAATTCGCGGCGGGAGTTGGGCACGGCTGAGCTCCGGGGCGGGTGTGGGTACTCCGCTATTGTAGCGAGTAATCAGCGGCCCGGACAGGTGAGGAGCCCAACACGGGATCCCTCAGGGACTATAAATCGCCGTAGAACGTCTGCACGCGAACCCCGAGCCAGTCCCCCAATGCGCGATCGATACTCCGTTCTACCGCCGGATGGTCGAGGTCTGCGGGATGAAGCGCCAGTCGCATGACTGGGGCGCTGCGCTGCAGCTGCCACCGGAGTCGCTCCTGCACCACCGATCCGTACGAGCGGAATGCACCGCGCGCGCTCCAGCGCACGACAGGTGACGCGAGCGCGGTGTTGGTCCGATGCACGAACACGGTGCCGTCGTCCTCGCTCACTGCGAGCCCGGCCTTCCGGCAGGCGACGTGCGTGTCTGTCTTGGCGAGCCACGCTGGCGGCACGAACCCGATGGGCTCCAGCCCCATCGCCCGGAGTCGCGCGATTCCCCTTGTGATCTTCGCCAATGCCGCATCGAAATCCAGCGTGAGAAACTCCCCCTCCTTATTCGTGCGGCCGAACGCGCGGCGCTCATCGCGCCATGTGCGAGGCGACCCTACCTCGTCGTGCCGTTCGCCGTGGAGAAAGATCTCCGCTCCCTCACCAGCGCGTGCGCGAAGCCACGCCCCAAACGTGGGATCCCCCTCAATCGGTGAGCCACCGTGCCAGTCGGGAACCACGAGCAAACCGGGCACGACCCCACGGGCACGACAGAGACGCCACAAATGCTCCACCCGCTCCTGAAGCGCGGGCGTCACATCATGAATCGTGATGAGCAGCTGCTGATTCCCGATCGTCACAGTGCCCTCAGCCCTTACCGATGGTCACGCTTCACCTGTTCGTACACAGTGAAAATGCGATCAAACACCGTGTCCCACGAGTGGTCCGCTTCTGCGTACGCGCGCCCGTTGCCGCCAAGAACCGCCAAGTCGGACTGTAAGAGGCGCACGGCGACCTCCTGGAAACTGGCAACGCTCCCGGCCTCGAAAATCCCCCCCGCCCCACCGGCCTCGATCTGCTCACCAATGCCCCCGCGGTTCGCGGCAATCACCGCGGTCCCCGACGCCTGCGCCTCAAGTGGCGCTAGCCCAAAGGTCTCGTTCGAACTCGGCGCCACAAACAGGTCGAGCGCAGCAACAAGATCGGCAAGCTCCTCGCGGTCGCTCTGATAGGGGAGAAACCGCACCCATTCGGCACCGTCAGCCAGCGCTTCAAGCTTCTCCTGCATCGGACCAGCACCAATCAGCGCGAGCACTGCACCCGTGCGCCGATAGACCTCAGGCCACGCGCGAATCGCGAGATCAATCTCTTTCTCCGGCGCGAAACGGCCGATGAAGCCGGCGACCGGGCTGTCCGGGCCGGTCGGCAGTCCAAGCCGAGCCCGCACCGCATCGCGACGAACGCGACGCCCCGGATGAAAGTGCGCGAGGTCCACACCCAGTGGGATGTGCGCCACGCGGTCGATCCCGGCAGCGCGGAGGTCGTCGGCCACGAAGCGTGAGCAGACGATCGACATCGCCACCTGCTTGTCGATCTGCCGCGCATACCGCCATCCCAGGTCCCAGAGCGCCCGCCGGAAGGCGTTCGCCCTGTCCGGGAAGGGGGCGAGGACGCGCGGGAAGTTGCTGTGCCAGAAGGCCACCAGCGGAATATCCAGACCGCGCGTGGCGAGCTTCGTGATCCACGGCACGAACCCTGGGCTCCCAACTTCTACAACATCGGGACGCTCGTGGAGCATGATCCGGCGGTTGCTGCTCGTGGCCAACATAAAGCGGTAGGGCGCCTGCTTCGGGACCTTTGGGCCCTGGAGGCGGTAACTCCGGACCCCGTCACTCTGCGCGATGTGGTCGCGCGGCGACGGCAGCACCAACACCTGTCGCAGGTGCGGGCGCGCCTCCACGTACTCCGATTTCTGGCGCAGGTAGGTGCGAATACCCCCCGTCGTATCACCGTAGAACTCGGTGACATCCAACACCGAGAGGCGGGCCGTGGGACGTAAAATCGGTGCCAGCGCCATCCGCGATACATCGACCGTGGAGTCCTGCAACGCCGCATCGGAGAGATAAATACGCTGGGCGACGGAGATCGGCCTTCCGGTCACGCGCGGGGCTCGCATAGCTGCATACCGAAGGCTACTCGCTCCGGGGGGCCTTTCGCTACCCGCACGGTGAGACGCGCGGTAGCTTTTTCCTCTATGACCAGCGCTCACAACCGCGACCTGCTGCACAACGTGGCCTTCTTTCACGGCCTGCCCGAATCCGAACTCCGGAACCTCAGCACACTCGCCGAAGCCCGGACCCTCGCGCCGGACGAGCGCTTGTTCGAGGAAGGTTCCGAACGGCGATTCTTCGGCGTGATCCTGACGGGGACGCTGGTGATCGAGCACGGGGTCGGCCATGAACGGCTCGCGTCCCTCGGCGCCGGCGAGATTATCGGCGAAGGGGTCCTCCTCGAGGACGGCACGCATGGCACGTCCGCACGCGCCGTGACGACCACAACGATGCTCCTTTTTCCCAAGGCCACGCTCGCTCCCGTGCTTCGGGATCAACCCAGCCTGTACGCAGCGCTCGTCACCAAGGCGGCGCAAGCGATTGCCGAACGCCTGAAGAGTGTCGACGCCACGCTGAGCGGTCGGGGCCGCGGCATGCGCTTCCGCGGCGGCGCCCGCCGCCTCGAACACGACCTGCTCGGCGAACGAGAAATCCCAGACGCCGCGCTGTACGGCGTGCAGACACTCCGTGCAATCGAGAACTTTCCGATCACGGGAGTCCCGCTCCGCGAGTTCCCCGAGTTGATCGTGGCGCTCGCACAGGTGAAGGAAGCCGCAGCGAACGCCAACGCGGAGCTCGGGCTCATTAGCCCCGAGGTCTGCGATGCGATTGTTCGCGCGTGTCACGAAATCGCCGACGGGCGCCATCACGAGCACTTCCTCGTCGACATGATTCAGGGCGGCGCGGGCACGAGCACCAACATGAACGCCAACGAGGTGATTGCGAATCGCGCCCTCGAACTCCTGGGACTGCCGCGCGGGTCGTACGACACCGTGCACCCCAACAATCATGTGAATCACTCGCAGAGCACGAACGACGTGTACCCGACGTCAATCAAACTCGCGATGCACCACGCGATCATCGGACTGAAAGCGGCGATGGCCGATCTGGTCGGCGCCTTCCTCGCGAAAGGCGAGGAGTTCGCCCCATACCTCAAGATGGGGCGCACGCAGTTGCAGGATGCGGTCCCCATGACGCTCGGCCAAGAGTTCGCCGCGTTCGCGCACACGATGCAGGAAGACATCGACCGGCTCTCGGAGGCGCAGGCGCTGATCCGCGAGATGAACATGGGGGCAACTGCTATCGGGACTGGAATCACCGCGCCGAACGGTTACGCGGAACTCGTCCGCCAGCGTCTCTCCGAAGTCACCGGCTTGACGCTGATCACGGCGCCAGATCTAGTGGAGGCCACATCGGACACGGGATCCTTTGTGCAACTCTCAGGCGTGTTGAAGCGCTGTGCGGTGAAGTTGAGCAAGATCTGCAATGACCTGCGTCTGCTCTCCAGCGGTCCACGCACGGGATTCGGGGAGATCAACCTGCCGCCAATGCAACCCGGCTCGAGCATCATGCCTGGGAAAGTGAACCCCGTGATTCCCGAGGTGGTGAATCAGGTCTGCTTCGATGTGATTGGCGGCGACATGACGGTCACGATGGCCGCTGAGGCCGGGCAGTTGCAGCTGAATGTGTTCGAACCCGTCATTGCCTACCGCTTGCTGTCCAGCATCAAGACCATGCGGAACGCCTGCGTCGTGTTGCGCGAGAAATGCATCGAGGGCATCACGGCGAATCCTGACCGGATGCGACACTTTGTCGAGCAGAGTATCGGGATTGTTACCGCACTCGTGCCGGTGATTGGTTACGAGCGGTGTACCGAGATCGCCAAGGAGGCGCTGGCTACCGGCCGAGGCGTCTACGAGCTCGTGCTCGAAAAGCAATGGATGACGCGCGAGGCGCTGGACAGTGCGCTGAACCCGGTCACCATGATTGGGGGGAAATAGCGGTGCCCGCGGTGAAGCTCGACGGGGCCGGCACGCAGAAGCTGCAAACCCTCGAAGAAGGCCTGATAGCGCTCGCAGGGATTCATGCGCTCGTCGAGCGGATGGCGAACGACGTCAAGAATCAGCGCCCCATTGCGATGGCGCCGCAGCAGGTGAAACGGTTAGCGGTGCCGCTGCAAGGGCTGCTGAAGGGACAGTTCGGCATGATCTCAGACATCGTCACCTCGATGATTCTTGCGGTTGGACGCGGGGGGGGCGATACGACAAAAATCCGTGCGCTTCGAGAGCACGTGGCCCAACTGCGCACAGCAATGGAAATCGCCCAGAACCGCGTCAAGCTCACGCACGCGGTAAAGACCGACGTGACGGACGCACCGAAGGGCGTGGATTCACCCCAACCGACCGGCACGAACCCAGAAGCGGAGCCGCCAGAGAAGCGGTAGCTTAGAGGCGGGTTCCACTCCTCTTTTCCGGCTCCCGCCATGTCCCGTCATCGCTCCGCGGCGCTGATTGCCGCCCTCGCGTTCGTCGCACCCCTTGCTGCGCTCGTGGCGCAAAGCACTCCGCCAACCACTCCGCAGATCACCGCGCAGTATCGCTCCCCCGCCGGCGTCGAGTATCGCTCGTACGCCGACCCCGCCGGTACGGTTGTTGCTGCCGCCAAAGCACTCGCGGCAGATCCTCGCAGCGTCGACCGTATCGTTGCGCTCGGCACCGCGCAGGCCGGAGTTCGGCAGATGCGCGAAGCGGTCGAGACCTTCACCAAGGGGCTCGCTACACTGCCAAACAACGCGTTGCTGCTCCGCTGGCGCGGGCATCGATACCTCTCGGTCCGCGAGTTCGACAAAGCGAAAACGGATCTCACACGCGGCATTGCGCTCGACACCACGATTTACGGGCTCTGGTACCACCTAGGAGTTGTCCGCTTCGCCCAAGGCGACTTCGCCGGTGCGGCCGACGCCTTCACCCACGCGCTCCCGAAAGCGCCCGACGCCGGCGAACTGGCCGGCTCCACCGACTGGCTCTGGATGTCGCTCTCGCGCGCGGGAAAGCACGCCGACGCGAAAGCCATGCTCGACCGCCATCCCGACTCGCTGAAGATCGACAACGCCTACGCGGCCCGACTCCGCATGTACCGCGGGCTTGTTGATCCTGAGCGTGTGTTCACCGCTGCCGACACCGCGGATGTGCAAGTCGCCACCCTGAGCTTCGGGATTGGGAACTACTATCTCGTGAAGGGCGACACCGTGCGCGCACGGCAGTATTTCGAACGGTCCGTGGCGAGTGGCGGCTGGGCCGGCTTCGGATTTATCGTCTCGGAGATCGAACTGCGCCGCACCGGCGGTGGCTCCGCAACGGCGGCTCCGCTCAAGCCGGGCGAGAAGCCTCTCGTCACCCCCAAGGACTTCGGCAAGTGGGAGTCGCTGGGCGCAGCGCGACTGTCACCGGACGGGCAGTGGATCGCCGTCGGGGTCTCGCGTGGGAATGAGGAGAATGAGCTTCGCGTCCGCAGTGGAATGCGCAACACGACAATCGTCGTCCCCTACGGATCGGCGCCGTCATTCACGCCGGATTCGCGCTGGGTGAGCTATCTCGTTGGCGTTTCGCCAAAGGAGCGCGATCGCCTGACGAAAGACAAGAAGCCCGTGCACACGGGAATCCTCGTGCGCAACCTCACGACCGGCGACACCACCACCCTCGGCGACGTCGCTTCGTTTTCCTACAGCGGCGACGGGCGCTTCATTGCCATGACCCGATACGCCACCGAGGGAAAACGCGTACAGGATGTCGTCGTGCAGGAACTGGCGACCGGCATGCGACTCGTCTTCTCGAGCGTGGCGGAGCAAGCCTGGGCCGATGCACGCGCGCTGCTCGCCTTCACCATGACGGTCGATGGCGGTACCGGGAACGCCGTGCAGCTGTTTGACGGCAGCAACAGCACCGTGCGCGTACTGGAATCCTCGACATCGATCTACCGCGGACTCGCCTGGCGGCCGAAATCCACGGACTTGGCGGTGCTACGGACCAAAGTAGAGAAGGAGTTCTCCGACACCGCGCACGCCGTGCTGGCGTGGCGCAACGTCGCGTCGCCCACCACAGCGCCCCGTACACTCGACGCTGGAGCGAGCGCGATTCCGCGCGGACTTCGCGTGGCGGACGCTCGCCGACCCAGCTGGAGCAAGGACGGCAGCGCCCTCTACCTCGGCCTCCGCGCGCGCGATGTGATTGCCGACGCGCCCAAGAAGAGTGACGAGAAGATCTCCGACGTGGAGATTTGGCACACCAAGGACGTGCACGTTATTCCAGAACAGCGATCGTCAGAAGCCCGTGACCTGCGGGCGACGACGCTCGCGAGCTGGCGCGTGAGCGATGGCACCGTGGTGCGCATCGGCAGCGATCCTGCAGAGACGGCGACCGTCCTCGAGGGTGACCGCGTGGCCACGGAGATCGACCGCACGCCGTATCCGTTTGGTCAGAAATTTGGCCGACGCGACGAGGATGTGTGGACGATTGACCTCACCACGGGAACGCGAACCCGGATCCTCGAAAAAGTCCGTCACTATTTCGGCGGCAATCCCACTGGCACGCACCTCGCCTGGTTTGACGGGCGCGATTATTGGGTGGTGAATGTCGCCAACGGAGCGCGCACGAATCTCACGGCGAAACTCACCGCAAAGTCGGCCACGAAGGCGGCAGGCCAGCCCGTGGATTTCGTCGATCGCGAAGATGACCATCCGACAGACGTCTTGCCGTCGATTGGCCAGCCCAGCTGGACCAAGGACGGTACCCGCCTCTTGGTGAACAGTGCCTTCGACGTGTGGTCGCTCGCGCTCGACGGCTCGGCGGGCGTCCGACTGACAAACGGTGCGGCGGAGAAACTGCAGCATCGCATCGTGAGCTTGGGCGGAGGAGTGGGTGGCGGTGGTGGTGGTGGTGGTGGATTCGGCGCTGCCGCAGGTGAGCGAGGGGTGGACCTCGCCAAGCCGGTGTACCTCGCGCTCTACGGCACCAAGAGCAAGAAGAGCGGCTACGCACGCCTGATGCCTACCGGTGAGGTGCACCGGTTGCTCCTCGCCGATCAGTCCGTCGGCGGACTTGCCAAGGCCGACAGTGCCGACCGGTACTCGTTCACTCGACAGAGCTTCGCCGATTCGCCGGCGCTGTATGCCGCTGGACCCGATCTGGCAAATCCTCAGGCGATCACGACCACGAACAGCTTCCAGAAGGACTACGCGTGGGGCAAAACCGAGTTGATGGACTTCACCAGCACCATCGGCAAGCCGCTGCAAGCGATCCTGTATTACCCGGCGAACTACGATCCGAAAAAGAAGTACCCGATGATCGTGTACACCTACGAGCTCCTCTCGCAGGGACTGCACCGCTACATCGCGCCGCGAGAGAACGACTATTACAACGCCAACGTCTTCACGCAAAACGGCTACTTCGTCCTGATGCCGGACATCGTGTTCCGTCCGCGTGAACCGGGGGTGTCAGTGCTGTATTCGGTGGAAGCCGCCGTGAAGGCCGTGATCGCACGCGGGTTGGTGGATCCGGCGCGCGTCGGACACACGGGGCATTCACAGGGTGGGTACGAAGCGTATTACTTGGCGACGCACAGCACGCTGTTCGCCACCGCCGTCGCCGGCGCCGGCATTAGCGACATGATCAGCTTTGCGGGCCAGATGCACTGGAGTTCCGTGCCCGAGTTCGACCACTGGGAAACCGGGCAGTTCCGCATGGAAGTCGCCCCGTGGGAGGACATGGCCGCCATGGTCAAGAACTCGCCACTCGACAAAATCCACGTAATGCCCGCCAAGTCGTTGCTGCTGGAGATCGGAGGCGATGACCCCACGGTGGACATGCGCCAAGGCGTGGAGTTCTACAACTATGCGCGCCGTGCCGGAAAAGACGTCGTCATGCTGCTCTACCCCGGCGAAGGACACGGGCTCGGCAAGAAAGAAAATGCCGTTGACTACGAGCGGCGCATCCTCCAGTGGTTCGGGCACTACCTGAAGGGAGAGCCGGCCGCGAAGTGGATCACCGACGGGCAGAGCTGGCAGGAGCGGAAGAAGCTCCTGGACGCCAACAAATAGAGATTGGGGATCACCGTGAACCGAACCCAGATCGCCATTCGCACCGGCTTGCACTAGCTTCTCTGCTTCACCCCGAGGCTTCTTATGACCGTCCGCACACCCCTCCTGCTGGCACTCGTCGCCGGCAGCGCCGTCGTCGCCCCGCTCTCGACACAGAGCAGTAGCAAGCTCCCCGAGCGCGCCGTGCGACGCGACATTCCGCTGACCAACATCATCCGCAAGGCGTTCGCCGCCGGCACGCGCGATTCCACGGGACGCCCGGGAAAGAACTACGCGCAGCTACGCACCGACTACACCATCAACGCCAAGCTCGATCCGACCACCTCGCGCATCACTGGGCGCGAATCGATCGTGATCAGCAACAACACCGCCGACTCGCTCGCGAGCATCGTGATGCGGCTCGACCAAAATCTCTTCCTCTTCCAGAGCCCGCATCTCTCGCCCTGGGTGCCGAGCGAGAACACCGACGGCTTCGTCATCACGAAGATGTCGGTCAATGGCCAGCCCGTGAACCTCGCGGCTGCAGCCGGCGGTCGCGGCGGACGTGGCGGCGGCGCTTCTGCAGCAGCGACCGAAAATCGTGCGAGCGGCATGAACACCAGCCGCGCCACCATCTCGCTGGTAAACCCGATCCCCGCCAAGGGACGCGCCACACTGGAAGTTGAGTGGAGCCACAAGATCCCCGGCGGCCCCGGCGCCAACCACCGCATGATCCAGCGCTGGGCCGACACGCTCTACCAGCCGACACAGTGGTATCCACGCGTCGCCGTCTACGACGACCTCCGCGGATGGGACCCAGAGCTCTACCTCGGCCCCTCTGAGTTTTACAATAACTTCGGAAAGTTCGACGTCAGCATCGATGTGCCCGCCGGCTGGGTCGTGAGCGGCACCGGGCTGCTGCAAAATCCCGAGCAGGTGCTGACCGCCACCGCCCGCGAGCGGCTGACCCACGTGCTCGAGAGCGACGAGGTCCGCACCATCATCGGGACCGATGAAGTCGGCCCCGGCAAGGCGACTGCCGCTGGAGATCGCCTGATCTGGCACTTTGTTGCGGACACCGTCAACGACTTTGCCTGGGCCACCGCCAAGAAGTTCAACTGGTCCGCCACTCGTGCCACAATCCCGGGGAAGACAGCGATCCCCGTGAACATGTTTTTCCTCCCCGGCAACGCGTCGATCTTCGCCAACGCGGGCCCCATCACCCGCCACGCGCTCGAGTTCTACTCGGGGCTCTGGTTCCCCTACCAGTTCCCGCAGATGACGCTCCAGGACGGCCCCAGCGCCGGCATGGAGTACCCCATGGTCATCAACTCCAACCAGGGCGCCGCCGACCACGAAACTGGCCACCAATGGTGGCCCATGACGGTCTCCAACAACGAGACCTGGTACGGCTGGATGGACGAAGGCTTCAACCAGTACATGAACATCCTCTCGGCCGCCGACAGCCGCAAAACACCACCCGTGCTCGACGGACAGGGGCAGAGCTACGGCCGCACCAGTGGCAACGAAGCCGAACCCCCCATGATGTGGAACGCGAACTACGCGGGCCCGCAGTACTACAGCTTCACCACCTACTCCAAAACCCCACTGATGCTCTCCATGCTCGGCGGCGTCGTGGGCGATTCTGCTGTGTGGAAGGCGCAGAGCGACTGGGGCAAGGCCTGGATGTTCAAGCATCCGTCCCCGTGGGACTACATGTTCTTCATGAACAAGGCCCTCAAGAAGGACCTGAGCTGGTTCTGGTACTACTGGCTCTTCACGACCGAGAGCGTCGACGGTTCGATTGCGAGCGTCATCACCAAGGGCGCGACCACCAATGTCGTGGTGCGCCAAGACGGGCAGATGCCGTCACCGGTCGTGCTCAAGGTCGTCTTTGAGGCCAAGGGCGCACCCATCAAGCCGATGGCCAACGCCAGGATGCTCGACAGCGTCACCGCGATTGTGACGTATCCCGTTGATGTCTGGTTCGCGGGCGATCGCACCTTCACCGCGGCGCTCAATTTTGGCGGGCGCAAGATTGAGAAGGTCGCCTTCGACCCCTTCTGCCGCTTCCCAGATCGTGATGCGTCCGACAATGTCTGGCCCAAGGCTGCTCCGGCACCCACCGCGGAGCCGGCACCCACACCAGCGGCCGGCGGACGTGGCGGCGGACGTGCGGGGGGCTGCGGTGCGTGAGGCGCGCATAGGCAACGCATGAGCACGTCCAGCGCTGATGGGCAGCACCAAGACACCGCGTCTCCGGGCCACTCCCCGGGGACGCTCTTGCCGTGCGACTCGCCCCTTGTTGGAGTCCTAGTGACCCAAGCCGACCGGCGCCTGGTGGCCACCGCGCCGATTGCGGCCGGCACGCTCCTTTTTGACATCACGGGCCACGAAACGCCGACCCCAACGCGCTACTCGCTCCAAGTAGGGAGCACCCTCCACCTCGACCAAGACTGCGCGCGCAGTGAGGAAGAGGTCGTGCAGCGCTACTTCTGGCGCTACATGAACCACCATTGCGAGCCGACAGTTGGCATTCGCGATCGCGCCGCCTGGGCGCGCCGAGCAATCCGGGTCGGAGAGCCGATCACCTTCGACTACAACACCACGGAACGCGACATGGCGGAGCCCTTTACCTGTCACTGCGAAAGCACGGAGTGCGTGGGGACCGTTCGTGGTGCCCGCCACCTCAGCTCGGAACAACGCGTGCGTGCTGCTGACCAACTCTCGCCCTGGTTACTAGACGCCTAAACAGCCGGCGGCGCTTCGGGGTTCCACTGATCCTTGGGTGGGCTAACCCTTTGCTGGGTTGCTCTTTACACGGGAGGAAAGTAGGGGACGTCCTCGCAGAGTAAACAGGACGTCCGCCTCTTCTTTTGGGTTGCTCTGCCTCTGCTCGCCCGATATTCTTAGAGGGGTCGGGAAGCATCGTCCGTGCCTCACACCCGACTCACATCATCAGAAAGGACTCTGTGTAATGCCCGGTAAGCATTTGCGCCGACTACCCACCGCCTTGGTTGTTGCGGTGGCTGCGCTGGCGCTGGCGGCGTGTGGAGATCAGTACCCCAACTCCACGTTCACGCATCTCACCGACCTAAACACCGCGACCGACGCGCTGTGGAACCGACTGTTGCTGCTCGGGACCATTGTGTTCGTCTTCGTCGAGGTGCTCCTCCTTGTCACGATCTTCAAGTTCCGGAAGCGTCCGAACAGTCCTGCGCCGAAGCAGGTCCACGGCCACGCGCTGCTGGAGATCACGTGGACCGCGATCCCTGCGCTCATCCTCGTGATGATCGCGATCCCGACGGTCAAGACGATCTTCAAGACGCAGGCCAAGGCCGCGACCGGCTCGCTGCAGGTCGAGGTCATCGGTCACCAGTGGTGGTGGGAGTTCCGCTATCCAGAACTCGGCGT
>Ga0114966_10001602_pt1 | contig 20769 bp, 21 predicted proteins | sample M_130207_XF_Meta_FD_87029 | JGI IMG/M metagenome (GOLD analysis project Ga0114966, IMG submission 87029) | Freshwater microbial communities from Lake Montjoie, Canada to study carbon cycling - M_130207_XF_MetaG | ecosystem: Environmental > Aquatic > Freshwater > Lake | place: Lake Montjoie... | reverse complement strand
GGTGTATAAAAAGGGAGTTGGGTCGCCGTTTTTTTGTGGTTTTCCGGGGTTTCCTGCATTTCTTTTTTTTTTTTTTTTATACTCGTCGTATCAAAAAAATATCACCCCGTCACTTATTTTTTTTTTTATTCGATAAGGATACGGAAAAAAAGGCTACCGAGAAACGTCTGGTCTTTGATGACAAACTGCCACAACTCGTCAGGATTGGTGTAGAGCATCGCTTGTGGACAACATCCCTCCCGGGAAGAAGGACCCTGCCGGGAAGAAGGACCCTGCCGGGAAGAAGGACCCTGCCTACCCGGTTCAAAACAGCCTGTCGGCGTGTCGTAAGGAATGTACACCTCGATAAAGAGGGGGTAACCCGAAGAGTGTTGTTGCTGGACTTTGGCCGTGTAAATGGACGCTTTTTCAAACGACGGGGTTACGTAGAATCCTTTTCCGAGGGCTCCGCCTCCGACCGTTTTCAGGCCGTGTTTGAGGATGCCGGATAAATAACGGGACGTCGTCCCATGAAACATCCTCACGACGTTTTTGTTCGGAATCCGATGGTTTCGAGACACAAGGTTCTGGATGGGGTGGCAGTCTTTTAGACGGCACCCGGGAGGTATCACTACAAGATGTTTGGTTTGCTCAAAAAGCCGTTGCGGGTCCGCTCGAACAATCTCGGTGACAAATTGTGATGGGATGGTCTCCTTTTCTTTTTCGTGAGGATAAATCAGGGTGCAAGATTTTTCTTTTTTTTTGTTCTTGTTTTTTTGAATCTCGGCTAAAAAAGAGGGTCGCATTTATTCATAAGAAAGTTAATGTTTTCAAGAATTTTTTCATCGACAATACCGTTCCTATTTTCCGAAACTATCAAGGCGTGGTGAAAGAATAAAAGATGGGACCTGAACTTGCAAAAATCTCCTTGGCCAAAATATGTTTTCAGAGCCCCGTCCTCCTTTTTTGTTTTTACCAGGATTTCAAGCGCCTGTCTGTAGTAGTTTCTCAACACAGGATCCGTCATAAATTCTACCGCTTCCTCGACACTTTGCATTGCGTAATACATGGTGGTAAGGCTTGCATACTCTGGGCAAGAACCATGATCTACGGGGAACGCCCACCACATCCAATGCTGGGTCTTTTGTTGTTCATAGAGATGCTGAAGGATGCGTTGTGATTTTTCATCGTCTAATTTCTCTCGAAATCGATTCATCATCCTCTTGATATGATAATATGATGATTGGACGTTTGTAATCTATCGACGACGCTTGTCATTTTTTTTTCTTCCTCTCAAAACATTTCGATTTTCAAATCAAAAATCAAAAATTATATTTTTTAAAAAAATCTTTATTCCTCTATCTATTCAATGCTGGAAAGGAATTTCTCCAAGCTTCCGGGGTAACCCGTGCTACTCTTCCCCGTCGTCATGGACTTGTAATGGGGGAAGCCACGAACATTCATCAGCTCTTGGCGGTACTTGGGGTCGCGGGCGTCGGCAAATACGACGAGGCTTTGGACACCGGCCTGCGCGAGCATGGACTTGATCTTGTCACAGTACCCGCACCCCTGCATCACAAACACGACGATATTGAGCTTCTTGACGCGGTCGTGGAGAGGCGATTGGAACGATTCCTTGGTGTGATGCTTTCCGGAGAGACCGTGAACGAGCGTTTGGAGACCCGGGACAAAGCCGGTCACGCTACGGTTCGTGGTTTGGGAATAGAAAAACGGGGTGGCCGTTCCTCCGAGCTCGGTGAGGAGCTGTTCATTGTTGAAGTGGGAAATATCCTTGACGGCCAAGAACACCTTGTCGAGAGGTGTGGAGCCAAGTTCCTTTTGGTAGGTCTCCAGGGCCTGACGACTGTGGGGGCAATGCTTGTCGTAAAAGAAGAGGACCTTGAGGTGCTGAAGACTTCCGAGGGAACCGGTAGGCATGGGGGAAGGCATGGGGGTATAGGTAGGCATCGAGGTAGGAAAAGGCATGGGGGTATAGGTAGGCATCGAGGTAGGAAAAGGCATGGGGGTATAGGTAGGCATCGAGGTAGGCATCGAGGTAGGCATCGAGGTAGGAAAAGGCATGGGGGTAGGCATCGAGGTAGGCATCTGGTAGCCCTCGGCAATGCCTTCCGTCTTGACCGGGCACGGTGTGGGGGGTCCCACCACGCTGTTACCATCAGGGACAAAGGGCCTCAAGAATTTATTCTCGGGGCACTTGGCGACATAGTACTTTGGCTGGCAACTGTTTCCGTACGCCTTTTCGACGTTGTAATAGCCGTTGCCGTCGGTGTCGTGGGTCAGCGCTTCGTAGCCGTACTCGTTTCCTTGTTTAAGGATGGTGGGATAGCCGTTGGAAGGGACGGAGGCGGGCAGTTTGGGACCGAACTGGGAACCTTTGTAATAGTTTTGGAGGTTGGTGTACTCCGTGGACGGGGACGCATAAGCATTCGTATATTCTCCGCTTGAAAACATCTTTTTATTTGCCAAAAAAAAAAGAAATTTTTTCATAAAAAAAAAGTATTGTTTTTTTTTTTATTTTTTAGATGACTATACAAATCTGTGTAAAAAAATGTACAAAAAATGGAATTTTTTTACAAAACTATAAATGCAAGAAGAGTATCCGGTCCAGGGATTGCCCAATGGTGGCAACCAGTGTTATCAAAATAGCGTTCTTCAATTACTGTTGTCTCTCACCGCCTTTCGGCAGTATGTGACGGAAACGTTGGTGGAAGGCCCGCTCTTCCTTGCGGTCCGGTCGTTTCTGCGCACGTATAAAGCGGAAGGTCTGCGAATGTTTCACAACCACCATGAGCAACACGATGCGCACGAATACCTCTTGCTCCTTCTCGACCAGCTGAACGAAGAAACAAAGAATCGTCTGTGCCCGCTTTTTTTCTCCCACCAAGTCATGACACGCTTTGTCAACGAGAATGACCCCACAGACACCAGTACGAGTTTTTCCACGGAACCCATTCTTGTTGTCCCGTTTTCTTCGTCGTTGGAGGAATCTCTCCGCGCGAGTCAGCAGGCCGTGGTGATAGACGAGTGGCACAGCGATTATCATGGTAAAAAATGTAGAGCCCTTCGGTCGTATACCATCTCGACATGGCCCACCTATCTGTTTATTTTGGTGCAACGGGGGGTGACCCCGCATTCCAAAATTATCCATGCGATGGAGGTCCCGGACGTTCTCTACGCATATCGTCTGCGTGGCGCCATTGTTCACTTTGGAACGCCTCGTTTTGGTCATTACGTTGCCCTTGTGAAACGCGGTGACCGATGGATGCTCTGTGACGACATGACGGTGAAACCGCTGACCGTAGACGACGTGCCTCGGTTTCTTTCCCAGGCCTATATTTTGCTGTACGCGAATGATTGAATTATTAATGACTACTCGATCTGGAAGGGTGGAAACACGGGGTCGGGTTGCAGGTCTCGACAAAAATCAATCTTTTCGATGCTCACCGTCGTCCAGTCGAAATCGAGAAGGCCCCCCGTGTCGACGCTGTTGGGGTTGAGGCACCAATAAAAGGCATTCTGGACGCCGAGGCGCCGGAGAAAATCGAGCACCCGAATGTGCCACGTCTCGTCATCCCCTTCAAACCATCCTCCGATTTCTCCGATACACACCGGATTCGTATACTTTTTCTGAAGAAAACCGAACCACTTATTCCACTCCGGGTCCGAGTCCTGGAGCGCAATGTCACCGCGAACCGAGACGCCGTATACGTGGGGTGAGAATACGATGCGTGGATCCGGAACGGTGCCGAGAGCGTTGCCCAATCTGGAAAAGGAGCCTCCCCACACGCTTTTGTCACCGGGGTCCTGGATTCCTTCCACAAAAAACAGTCCCTTGAAGGCGGGTGCTTCCTTTTCCATGTTCGTAATGACATGTGTGACAAAGCTCCCCCAACCGGGCCACCGGATACGGCCGTGGGGCTCATTCTTTAAATCGATACCGAGGAGGTTGGGATAGGTACCGTATTCCCACAAGATACTCTTCCACGTCTCCAAAACCTGCACCTCGGTGACGTATCCCGGAGACGAAGGAAATTCGGTGATGGCGCCCCCAATCGTATGGAAATCCAGTAGGATGGTCATATTCCTATACTTGGCGCCCCCCATAATCATATGGAGCGCCTGACGGAACGTTTTTCCCTGCAGGGAAGGGGACATGGCGACACAACCGTCATTCACCACGGTGTCGAGATTCGTGGCAACCTCGTAGGAAAAAGGGATACGGACCGAATTGAAATCATACCCTCGTAACAAGTCCAAATAATAATCAAGAGAATGTACCCATAACCCCTGGGGAACACGACACTCGGTCTCGGCGCCGAACCAGTTTACACCCCGTACGTGATAAACCTCGGCACCGTAATAAATCTCATTGTTCTTTGTCGACCAGTGCGCTCCCGCGATTCCCGTGAATAAAAATATAAACACATAAAAAAATATCCACGTCATCTTTCTTTTTATGTGTTTTTATTTTCTTTTTTACTTTTGTAAATAATAATGAAACCTACTTTCTGATGGTTTGTGATTACTTTTTTTTTACCTCTATAATTTTTGGACACGACCTTCCGAAATAGGGCAAGAACGAATAATGTACAGGATGATGGAAAGGAAAGTTTAAAGACGTTGGAAAAGACAATAAAAGGGAGTAGATTCTGTTCATTTTCTGTTGGTCAAAAATAAAAAAATTAAATTTAATTCAAGAGTCAATCCGAAAGATGCGTCAGGTTGTACAAGACGGTTTTCATGTCATTCGGTTCGATAAATATCTGTGTGCTGTAGGGGTAATCCATGGCCGCCACGGTGGTAATGGTAAGGCACAAAGGAAGGGCGAGGCACGCACAAATAAACGCATGCGTCCACACATTTTTGGTTCCGACGAGGAAACTGAAAAACAAGATAAAGACCGACAAGAAGAACAATAAAAAATAAATCACAGACGGCAGATACGGGTCGGTCGAGGCAATCCGAAGCCGACGATTATCAAAAAGGTTCGTGAGGCTGGACTGGACGTGGTCCCTCGTTTCTTTTTGCTGATTCAGAATATTTTGCATCCGGAAAAGGTAGGTCCAACCCGAGGTGGGTTTCTCCCCCTTGCGCATCATGGGCCATTCCGTTTCTATGACGTGGTGGCCGTATTCGAGAAGGAGGGGTCGTAAAGGTTCAAGACTCTTTAGATTTTTGACACTGCGGTACATATCGCCTACCGCACCGGCCTCGGCAATCGTTATTTTTTTGGTATTGTCAAAATTGGTCCATACAGAGACGATAATGGTACCGACGATGATGGCAAATACGACACCCACCACTTGCATGATACCAAGGATCGTATCGTTGTAGAAAATTCTTTTTTCCGACGGCCATACTTTTTCCGAGACATAAAGGCCAACAGCGATAAAAACAATAAAGAGGGAAAAAATAAAAAGGTTCAGCTGTATGAAACTCATGTTGTTGATAAACTTTGGAAGCACCGCCGTCATTGTTTGTTTAATTTATATCTTGTGATGATAAAAATTTATTCCAAAAATGAATTGATTTTAATAGAATAAATTGTTAATAAAGATAGAAATAGAAATGAATAGGTTATGCTTCTTCGTCTTGCCTTTGATGATGACGGCGTGGAGGAAAAAAAACGCCGTGTTCTGCACTAGCCACTGGGACTGCAAACGCCACCAATACTGCCACACGGTCTTTGCGGGCGTCGGTGTTTGTCGGGACCCCCCACTCAAACCGGTGTGGGTGCCTATACCGATTCCTGTGGAACCAGAACCACCGTACAGGAATTTTTTATCTTGAGGAAAAATTGATATCTTTGGATGGAATCAATCCGTATAAACATACATATACCAACATGCTCAAGTGGATTCAAATAAAGTGTAGACCCGTACCAAAACCAAAACCTTTGGGACGCTGGTGTCTCTGCGGTGATAAACAACATGTAAATGTGACCGATGTTCTTGAACTCAAAGTGCGTCAAAAACAACAACGGTCTTTTTTACTCGAGCACAATATCGACCCTTATTATCTGTACAAGAAGAAGGAATCGAAAACGGAAGAGGAAGACGCCTACCTTCCCTATTATGTTTTTGATGTGTAGTTTAGTATTAGTTAGCCAAGGGAATTCCCTTCTCCTGGGAATAAAGTGGTGTTGCGAGAACGAAGCGAGGAAAAGCGACCGGGTGCATTGAAGGATGGGGGTCTACCACTATTACTCGTTCCGTGTGTGCTTGTGTTTCGAGAGGTCTGGACAGGTAGAGGGAGAGGAGTGGAGGGTAGCGGGGGTAGCAAAGGACGTTCTTCAAAATCTACCTCGCAATCGGTTTCGATGATGCATACGGCGTTTTGTCCATCAGGGGAGGTAGGACGAACCTCAATCACCTCAAGGGAATAGGGACCCATCCGGGAAATAACACCCATCCGGGAAGAAATACCCATCCGGGAAGAAATACCCATCCGGGAAGAAATACCCATCACGACAACATCACCAACGGTGAGACACGAATGGTGTCGCAAACCGTTTTCGAGCAACGACCGCATGTCGGTCACGTCCCACAAAGAGTTGGTGAGGATACGGAATTTGGCGTAGGATGCCTTGGGAAGCGAGGTGTTGGCCACGTGGACGATATCCCCGGGTTGAACGCCTAGATTCGACGCCATCCACGGGGGTACGAGGACGGTGCCTTCAGGGGCCGAAAACTCGAGGACGCCGGAATGGGTCTTTCTTCCCGGATGGGTGTTATTTCCCGGATGGGTCCTTGTTCCCGGATGGGTCCTTGTTCCCGGATGGGTGTTACTGATATTGTCATGCATGGAGGACAAGCAAAAAAGGAGAGGGTAATCGACGCACTCTTTCACGAGCGCTTCCAATGCTGAAACGGGGAGCAGGATCTTATCTCCCTTGTCCTGTTCTTGTTTCAAGCGCAATGTAAACAGGTCTTGCCACATGATTTTATTTTTGTTCCATTTTAAAAAAACATAAATCAAACAATTTTTCGAGAGATGAGAATGTTGCTTGTTTCCGTGTAAAAAAAAAAATTGGTATAATGAAAAGAACAATGACTCGTTCACACCGTTTCGGAACATTTGTGTCGAATCATGATAAAACCATATCCAAAATTTCACAAGTTACCGGGTACTTGTCCATGTTTGCTCGATTCTTCGGACCCGCAGGTCTAGCACTTTCCGCTGCCCTCGGAGTGGTGTCCACAGTATCGGGTTTGGCAGCCGAAGGTGCAGGCATTGGTTCCACCTATCAGGCATTAAAGGCAGGTGGTCTTACCGCGTCCTCTCGGAAAGAGATGAGGTTGTCGTTTGGGTCCGATATTGCGTCCATTGGATTACAGACGATAGGAATTGGTGGAATGACCGCGGGATTCGGGACGACCGCGGGAAAAGTCCTGACCAAGGTCGCGGGTATTGGCGGTTCGGCATTGAGCGTTGGAAGTGCGGTGAATACAACCCGGAATCTCGCCACCGGGAACGAGCATTTCAGCAGAAGCACCGCGTTTCAAATTCTCAATAGCTATGCCAGTGTTGGAATCTCGGCCGCTTCTTTCGGTACGGAATATAGTTCTGCAAATAAGTCGTCACTGTCGGAATCATCCTTGAATAAGCCACTACTGGATGAAGACGACGATGATGCCCGAACGTCACGAGGGGGGACTAATAATACCCAACCGTCACAAGCGGGGACTAATAATACCCAACCGTCAAATGTGGGGACTAATGATGCCCAAACGTCACAACAAGGGGGAGGAAATACCAATGCGATAAATTATAAACAAAGAATTCAAGAGTACATCCTCGAACAAAGTCGCATTTATAAATATAGAATTCAAGGGTACGTCCTCGAACGCAGTCGCTTATATGGTTTTTCTCGCACGGAAAATGATGACGAGTTAAACACATGGCTCATCCGCAAGAGATATGGAAATGCAACCACAATCAACCAAGACGAGGGACTCTCCCGGTGGAGGGCCTATGGTATAGCAGCGCAATCAGCGGCTTCTCACATTGGAATCACCAGCGCCTTCTACTCGACAATGTATGCGGGGACGCCATCTCCTGTCTATGCGACACCATCCTCCACAAATACAAATGGTGGTGGCGTAGGCGCAGGCGCAGGCGCTCCGTCTTCGGATGCTTTTTCCACCAATCAAACGTCGATATCCACCATTTCGAGGATTCCTATTGGGATATTGTAATTGGATTCGTCTCCCACCGTCGTTGTAAAAAATTGAATTTTTATTTTCTCTTTTTCTTTTCAAAGCAGTCTTTGAAAAATAATATAGTATGGAAGAAGAATTGGAAAAAGAAAACACATGTCTCTGCATTCGTACGGATTCGTGTTTGTCATCATTCTTGTCTTATGGCTCTGTGGGTCGCGTCCTCTACGTGTCGTTTCAATCTTCGGACAGCTATCCACCGGTCAAACACGTCAAGCACGTCGCACCCCTTCACGGACTGACGGTCCTTGCCACGCATTGGGAATCGTTGGATACCGTGGTGATTCGAGACCTGGATAAAATGTGTCCCGAGTACATGGTGCTCCTTCATCTTTTGCGCCATTGGAAGCGACACCGTGTATTGATTGTGTCGCCGACGCCTCCACCGCTGTCGTTTTTACAATGTTTTTTTCCGGACGTCATCCTTGTACCGGAAGCGTCTCCGTCAGAAACTCTCGAGGTGTGCTATCTCATGGACGACATGTTTGGTCATTCGATGACCTTTCACTTTCAGCGTCACAAATTTGAGGAATGGTTTATGGTCAACGCGTCACTGTACCACCGCATCGTGATATACGTGGCAACAATGAGTCAAATCGAGGTGATTCGTTTTTATTTAAACGTGGTCTATCCACACTTTTCCGTGGTGACGATGCATAGTGGAACGATGCCGGATGAGGAGAGCACTGGACCCATTGTTCTCCTCGGTACGGGATGGGGGGACGTGGTTCTTTGTGGGTTTTCTCCCGATTTGGTGGTGGACTTTGGACGATTTCAAAGAAAATGTCGTGGCTACTACGGGCCCGTTGAATTGTGTCCAAAAAATGTCATGCTACGGAGACAACATTGTCTCGGTGCCCGTGGATTGGTCTTGCGCCTCTTGACACCCTCGGAATTTGAGAATCGTCCCTCTTTTTTTCCCGACGTGATGCCAAAAGAATGGGTACCCTGGAGTTGTTTCTTCCTCGCCTCGGTGGGCGTCTGTTACCGCAACGTCCTTTGTGATCCGGGTCCGGAGCGCCATCCCATGGAGAAGTGGCAGATGAACCTGGAAGGGTCGAGCAGGAAGCGTCTGAAAACGTTTCTCCAGTACCCTTTTTCCATCCGAAGCCATCTTATGCTGGAACGATGCCGGGCGTTTCCGGTGCAAAACGAAACACAGCGGTCGTGGATTGTTTTGGCCATTACGCTCGTGAATTGGTTTGACCATTACCACCGGTTTTTACTCCCCAAAAAATCTTTTCACGAGCTTCAATGCATCTACGGAAATGACGACGAGCTGTTTATCCATATGCGGATTGCCATCCTTCTTCTTTCGGGGTCTCCTCTTATTCATATGGACTTTATTGACGCTGAACATGTAGGAAAAAAATTCTGTAAACATTTCGAAAAAGGGATTCGTCTCGCCCATCCTCCCAAAACGTGTCCTCCTTTACCGTCCGTCATGAGGGAGGAGGACAAGGACGTCGTGCGCTACTTTTTTATGACGGACCCCCGGGTGGAACGGATGTATCCCGTGGATGCCAATATCCACAGCTATTTTAATACCGTCTCGTTTATTTCCTTGACACTCCGAAACCACGTCATGATATTGCTTCTTTGCGTGACGTGTGAAGAAGAAAATGATTCGAGAATGACGCTGTGGACTCATACCCCGACCAGTGTCACCACGTTTCATACCACGCTGGTTGCCCACATTCGGGAGAAGCACCAGGAAGAGGGGGAAAAGAAGAGTCGGAAAGCATTGTTCCGGGACCGTGTGGTTCGGTATTTCCAAGAGGTATTATCTCTTGCGACCTGGTGATGGGTAAAAAAAAAATTGAAATCGATGGAAGAAAAAAATACATCAGAAAACAAAAATGATTTCTGATATCGAACAGGTCATCCACAAAAATGTGGAGGGGTTTTTGGAACAAACCGCCAAGGAATTTGACATTCCCATGGCTAAACTGAAAGAGAACTGGAAAGCACATTTAGCCTCGACATCCTCCTCCTCTTTGTCGCTCGAGGAAAAGGGAGCACCGGAAAAAAAAAAAAGCGTCAAGAAAGTGTCTCTTTATCAAAACTTTTTTGTACACAAACGGGTGGAATTGTTACAGAAGAACCCGGAGTTGCAGTTTGGGGAACTGTCGTTTCAAATCTCCCAATTGTGGAATAAAATGACCAAGGAAGAGCAAAAGACGTACGCCGTTTCGCTCCCTGCTCCCCCTCTTTCTGCACCTGCTTCCCTAGCGCCCATACCCATTACCGCTCCTGCGACTCCTACGGTGCCCTGTTTAAAAGTACACGCGGAGACGAAGAAGGACGGGTTTGATTTCGAGTCGCTGAATTCCAAGAATATGCCGGAACTGCGCAAACTGTGCGAGGAGAAAGGATTGAAGCGCACGGGTAACAAACTCATGCTCATTCAAAATCTATTGGGTATACACCCCACGCCCGCGCCTCTCGTGGCGCCTCTTCTTTCTGTGACACGACCCGTCGCGGACGAAACCGAGGATGTGGAAGTGGTGGTGGCGAAAAATATGAAACGGGCCGATATCGAGGAAGAGGTGCCTGACATTTTTTCCGACGACGAACAGGACTTTGATTTCGAGGAGGAAGGTAGCCACTATTCAGTGACTCAAGAGGAGGACGATTAGTCGTTAGATAAGATGGTGCACATCCAATACTTTTTCACGACCGATGCGATAGGCACGGCCAATGATTTGGGCCTGCATGTCTTCTCCCATGCGATGGTACAGGATAATGTCGGTGGCTTCCTGTAGATTGATGCCCGCACCATTGGCAATGCTATTGATGAAAAGGACGTTGACGTTGCCTTGCTTGAACTCGCGGATCTTTCGATCTCGGGATTCCATGGTCCCCGAGATTTCCGCAAACTGGATGCCGTCGTCGTCGAGGGCGTGACGAATAAACGAAAAGGTTTCGTCGTAGTCGGAAAAGATGATGAATTTTCCATGGGGTTTTTTTTCGATAATGTCGAGGATGACACACGGCTTTGTTTTTTTGGAAAGCGTCGGGCGACCATGGGTAGAATGCGTTGGGGGTGGTAAGGACTCTGTTGGTGGGGTTGGTGAGGTGGTGAGGTAGATAATCATGTCCGTGGTGACAAAGGTGCGACAATTAGGGCACGAATTTTTTTGTCGGAGCCATTGGAAAATGCATTTTCCGCAGTAGGCGTTCTGGCAACAGGACACCAGTGTCGGTTGGTCGTTCTTCATTAGACAAATCTGACACGTCTCGTTCAGAATAAAATCCTTGTACCTCCGGTTCAGCTCCTCGAGTTCCTTTTCTAGCGTTGCCTTTTTCTCGGTCCATTTCTTGATGCGTGCGTGGTCATTGATCCGGCTAAACTTTTCAATCTTGTATTCGGTTTCTCGCAAAAGCTCCTCCTTTTCATTCTTGATGAGCGTGAAAATATTGGACGTGCTGGAACCGCCGAGGTGCCGTACCGCTTTTTCGATGTTGCCGGCGTCGATCATGTTGCAGATGGGCTCGGACAAGATATTTTGTACCACGTTGTACAGTGGTTGATAGCACGGGTGGGAGTGGTGATTCATGGAGGGGAGTTGGAACGATTTCTTGACAAACTCGTCGTCGTTCTTGACAATCAGGTTCTGGAAGATGTGATAGTCCATGCAGTTGGAAAACAGGCTCTGTAAAAAATTGTGGTTGTTGTGGTTCTGGTAAAGAAGCTGTACGGGCGTGGCTGACACGAACCAGATAAAGCCGGACACGATACAGCGCATGGCGGGGATCTTGGTTTGCGTCGGCTCGTCGTAAATAAAGCGTTTCCACGCATAGTTGGGGTACTTGTTGACGAGGTAGTTGTACAGACTGGGACTGCAAAGCACGATATCGTACAGGGTGGGTTCCAGGCTGTCGAGCTTTTTTTTGGTCGTAATGATGACGTGCGTGAGGGACGTGGAAAAAATCTCATCGCTCCATTGCTTCAGGATGGAGGTGCTCGCGACAATCAGCGACGTTTCTATTTTCTGGAAACGTAGCAACGACTTTTTGATGATGCTCCCGTTACCATAAATATTGGAGATGTTGGACACGACAAACGGTTCACGGAGGTCCCATTCCATCTTGTCGCGAAGAATCAGCGCAATGAGTGCGACCGTTTTACCGTATCCGGCCAGGTCCCCAAAAATACCCACATTCGTAAACACACAAAAATTTTCCGACGTGATGCTTTTTTCCTTCTCCCTGGTTTCCATCATGGCGACGGCGCGTAATTGGTGAGGATAAAGAATTTTGGTCATGGACGGTGGCTGTAGAATCACGCTTTCCATTTTTTTTTTATCTTCTTTTTATCACGCGTTAGATTATTTTTTATGATTTCGGAGCTTTTCTCCCACCATAAACGCGATTTCGAGAGCCTGGCGTCCATTGAGTCGCGGGTCGCATTTTGATTCATACGACACCCCCAAGTCGTTTAGACCAATACCGTACATGGACCCTCCCAAACACTCCGTCACGTTGTTGTTGGTCATTTCCAGGTGGATGCCACCGGGGATGGTGCCCATGGACCGGTGGATGTCAAAAAATTGCGACAGTTCCAGTTTGACCTGTTCGAATTGGCGTGTTTTGACGTTGCCCACGGCGAACGTGTTGCCATGCATCGGGTCGCAACACCACACGACCGTCCGCTTCATTTTCTGGACGGAATCAATGAGCGGGGGAAGGTGTTCGGCGACCTTGTCACAGCCCATACGTGTAATCACCGTGATTTTTCCAGGCTCCCTCAAAGGGTCCAGGATGTCCAACAGTTGTTCCATCTCGTCGTGGTCCCATTTTTCCGAGACCTTGATACCAACGGGGTTTTGGATACCGCTCAAAAATTCGGTCTGCGCCCCATCCAATTTCCGTGTGCGTTCTCCCAGCCACAGAAAATGAGCCGAGCAGTCGTAGTACTCCTGCGTACGTGTATCGAGCCTCGTCATGCTCTCTTCGTACGGGAGCAACAGACATTCGTGGCCTGTATAATAATGGTCGAGACGCAAGTCACTACTGGTGTGACCACCGGAGTAACTACTAGTGGGGCCACGAAAGGTGCTGAAAAAGGCCAGCGCGTCCCGGATGCGTGTCATGGTGTCGACGTACCAGGCCGTCGAATGCGCGTCCAGTTTCCAGTCATGGACTTGGTCGATCCGTGTATACCCTCCCTGGATAAACGCACGGATGAGATTCAGGGTTTGCGCGGACTGGTGGTAGGCTGTGAGCATCCTGTCGGGGTCGGCCTCTCTCCAGCGAACGTCGAGGTCGTTGATGATATCTCCGCGGTACACGGGATACTTTGCCCCACCGACCGTTTCCACGGACTGGCTTCGAGGCTTGGCAAACTGCCCCGCAACGCGTCCAATCTGAAGGGCGGGGAGGCCCGCTGCGAAACTGCACACGAGCGACATTTGCATCAAGAGCTGGAGGTCCTGACGAATCTTGACGGACGAAAAATCGTCAAACGTTTCGGCGCAGTCGCCACCTGTAATCAAGAACCGTTTTCCCACGCTGACCTCGGCGAGTTTGTGCTTGAGCTCGTCGGCTTCGCCCGCAAAAATAAGGGGTGCTTTTTTGGAGAGTTCCGTAGTCACCTTTTCCAGCCTCAACAAATCGGGGTACTGGGGCATCTGGTAGGGATGTTTGGTGGACCACGACCCTGGATGCCACGCCATTACGCTACATACGGAGAGGAACATACAGGAAGAGAAGAAGAATAGACGCATATTGAATAACATTGATTTGTAGGGAAGGGTTACAAATCATTAAATTATAAAATAAATTATTTCTTCTTTTGTTGTTGCTGCTGGGTCCGTGGTCTTTTCTTGGACGGTTTCTGGGGCATGGTAAACATACCCAGAGTGAGTAATGAGGAAAGTTTGGGCTTACCTGTAATCTTGATACCCCCGCCTTCACCACCACCTCCACCACCTGCACCTCCTTGTTGTTGACCCATCATAAGATAAAATGGTTTGGCCAGGGAAACGGGTTGACTTGCGGTCACGTATTTACTTTGCAATGTTTTCGCCAATGATTCCACCGTTTTCCCGATAGGATTGGTGGTAATCACGGTCACATCGACCATCCACGCGTTGAGGGTAGTGATATTCATCGACGTTAAAAAAGGGTCGAGGATAAAGTCCAGGTAGAAAAGGACGGGGCTCATATTGGAATAAATAAGGACCTTGTCCTTGCTTCGGAGCAACAACAAGATGCTGTCCATGATTTCTGTTAGCTTCGCCCCCAACCGGTTGATTTTGGGAACGGCCCTGTCTCCCCTCTCGACGCGTGGCATCCCGGGTCCGTTCTGTGAGTACGAGGGGATGAGTACCCCTGGTATGGCCTGTTGTTGTTGTTGCTGTTGACGGGATCTTTTCGACTGCTGTTGTTGTTGTTGTTGGTCGGAATCCTGGTCCAACGCCGCGAGCTTGTATCTATTGACGTTACGAAGCGCATTGTCCAGCAATTGCTGTGTCCTTTTTACCTTTTGTCGGACGTACCGTGTCGTCTTCAAAGCAGAACTATCCATATTATTTTTTATTGTATCCAAAATAAAAAAATATTTTCAAATCGTTAATTATTATTATGTTGCCCTAGAGTAGAGTCTCATCATGCCCAGTCCTCCTCATTATGTACTCGCCAACGAGATTTATCATCGACTGGTCCATGACGCGCATCATTCTTCCTTTTATAAATCGATAACGACGCAAAGTAGCGTCTCCGAGATTGTGATTGTTCTTCTCCAGTACCTCGACCTCCACACCTCTCTTCAACGACAGCTTTCCTACGACAATATCTACCGGGTTTTTTTACAGCTTATCCGGCAGTTCCGACCCGACCTTTTGGACATTGAAACCCCCCTCTATCACATTACGTACTTTATCAAGCAGGATTTTCTGCGGGATAATCTCCGGAAAAAACGCGGATAATTTTTTTTTTTCTTTTCTAACATAGGACCGATTCATTGACAAATACAGATACAAGAAAACAATGTTTATTATATCAAACATAGTACGTCACCATGTACTCCCAGTCTCGCACCGGTTGTGCCTCGGATTGGATGCGTAGGTATAACGTGTCCCCGTCAAATTCATACAGGGGCTCTTTGAAAAAATCATGAGTTTTCATTTCACGGGAAATGGTCTGGCGTTCCGTATCCTCGAGCCCGACGATTTTGCGCAAAAGACGGGAGGCTCGCATCCACCGCCTGTGTCCCACAAGTATATCTGTGTTCAATCCGTAGCAAGGGATATAGGGGAAAATAAGGTAAAGCATCGATACCGGTAGCGAATCCATGTCAAAAAAAATTGATAAAACGATTTAAATACTAGAAGATTTTTTCATAACAAGATGAAAAAACCTGTGTTTGTTCTCAAGAATATCAAGCCCCAGGAAATAGACGTTCGGTATAATCTACAGGTGTATAAGAATGAGTTGACGCAAGGGAAAAGTAGGGAGGAAACTTCCCCAATTACCGAAACCTCCTGCCCCAACAGTGGGGGGGATGCGGGAAGGACACGGATCATGGACCTTCCCCTGTCGGAAAAGGAGGAGATGTCTCATTTCTCGTTTTTGGACGAGTCGAAAAAGGACCATCAATGCGTCGTCACGATGAAGACATTTTTGACCAACGAAGACTTTCCCCCATCGACCGTGGTCCACTGTTTCTGGTGCCGTCACAGTTTTGTGTTCCGACCCATCGGGTGCCCCATCGATTTCATCTCGGACCGCATCACCAAGACATACCATTCCGAAATCACCAAGGACGTCTATACTCTTCGCGAAAACGTGACCAAACTCCAGCTCCAACAGGTCCAGGAGGAGGTGGGGGAACAGCAGGCGCGCGATGTGTACCGCATCAAGAACGATTACAAGATCCAGGACCGCAATTATTACCTCATGGACGGCTTGTTTTGTTCCTTTAACTGTTGTTTGGCGTTTATCAAGAATAATGCACGAAATCCGCTCTATGTGAACAGCGAAAATTACCTGACAAAGATCTATTTTGATATTTTTGGAAACGAATCGGCGCCTCTTGTCGCGGCGCCCAGCTGGAGGTTGTTGAAAGACTACGGGGGTCACATGTCCATTGAGGAGTTTCGGAAGAATTTCTACAAGGTGGATTATTTCAGCGTCGACAATATGATTATCCCGTTCCCGAATTCCAAGCCCGTTGGCTTTTTGTTTGAGAAACAGGTGAAACTGTAAAACATCGTGGGAAAAGTAGTATTGGTGTTGTTGTCTTTCGAATGAAAAAAAAAACCAATTTTTTTTTCTTGTTAGCAATGGACATTATGATTAAACCTTCCAGTAGCACCACCATTACTACTTGTGGAGTTTCAACGTGTACTGGCTTGGAAATTGTGAATGGCAACAGCGCTCCATAAACCATTTAACAACTGAACAAACAAACATTAAAACACAAAAATGCCCTCGGTTCCAAAACGTGTCCACGTGGTAAAAATCGGGAAATCCAATGATGGTGCTCCCGCACCTCCTATTCAGCAAAAGGTGATGCCCGAATTCGACCGGATGCCCCGTATGTATTTGGAATTGCTCGAAAATAAGGATAAAATTCGACCCCATCTTGTCAACAAGGAATACGACCCCGAGGATGCGAGCTCGGTGTACAGTTTCGACATTGCACCCCCACAGAGAACCTCTTCTTCGTCGGGAGCACGCATGGAGAGCCGGATCGAGGAGGAAGAGGAAGAAGAAAACGAGGAGAGCGACGGCGAGGACGAGGGTTCCGAGTCGGGTTCCCAGAAAACGGTGGATGCCTCTCTGGTCGAGGTGCAAGATGACGACGACGACGACGAGGTATCGTCCCAGGCATCGGACGCCACCCGTGACGAGTCCGCGCCTGCCTCGGAGGCCTCGTTTGCTCCTTCCTCCAGTGGAAGCGGTGGTAGTAGTGGTGGCACAGGACGTAGCACAGGTAGTTACGGTAAAGATATGGCAGCGAGTGCATCGTCTTCCCATTCGGGGGGTTCCCTGCGGTCCTCGACGCGCTCGGTCCGCCAACCCTTGACCTCCAAGGAAGAGGAGATTAAAAGCCGTACCAAGCAAAAGCTCAAGGACCTGCTTTTTTCAGAGGGTGTCGAAGGAGGGTCCAAGGAGGTGCCCACGCTCGCCGAGCTGAAAAAGAGAGGAGAGGTGAAGGATTCGCGGTTCATCGCGGACCTGAACCGCATGGACGGGGACAAGATGGAGGAGGAGGACGAACTCAAACGAGAGCTCCTCTTCAAATTTGGCCTTTTAAAGAAATCGTACAAGCACGTGAACGTTCCCGAGTTTACCATGCACTCCGACTATAAGAACATGAATCAGACGTACGAAAACACGCTCCGACAGGTGTCTTTAGACTCGAATGTGGAGAGTTACAAGAGTTTGCTCGTGGGTGGGTTTATGCTTCTCGAGTTTATTTTGGGGTTTTGGCTGAAATTCGACATGTCGGGATTCACCCAGCAACAGATTTTGAACATGAATCAGTACGAACGATTGCTTATCGAGCTCGGTGAAAAGTCGTACGTTCCCGGTGGGAGCCAATGGCCCGTCGAGGTGCGCCTCTTGGGTATGATTGTGATGAACGCCATCATCTTTATCATCAGCAAGATGATTATGAAAAAGACAGGCAGCAACCTCGTGGGACTGATGAACAGCGTCAATACCGTCATGGGCACCTCATCGACCCAGAAACCCAAGCGCCGAATGCGTGGACCCTCCGTGGACTTGGACTCGATTCCCGAGGTGACCAGTCAGGACGAATAATCATTACGACGAGCATTTTTTTTTCCAAGAAAAAAAAAATTATAGACTCCAAAAAATCAGTACTCTGCTTTGGACAGCAAGCCTTCTATCCTATTTTCACGACCTATCCTCTCGATATTTTCAAGGTACGTATCAATGGCATGGTTGAGGGTGTAATTCAAACGGTTGTCCGTGAACGAGAATAGTTTGCCGTAATGGTTATAGAAAAAGGGACGGGTCGGGTGGACCACATTGAGCGTGATGGGAAGGGGTACCTGGGGGAAGACGTCGCTAGTATTCGCCACCCGGTAGCAGACATTGGGCTTCGACCGCAATTCGTCGGCAAAGGCCTGGTTGCCCACGCGGGGACACCCAAATGTGTAGGAAATAACTCGGTGCGTCTTGGAATAGAGGGCGACGGCGTCGTACAACGAGAGCATGGCGAGTGACCCGCCCAATGAATGACCCGTCAACAAGATTGTCTTGACGCTATCTTTTTTTCTGGACAACGTCTCGGCGAGGAAATCAGCGAACCGGACATAAATCTGCAAAAAGCCGTTGTGGACCATGACCCCGTCTTTCCGGAAAGGAGACTGCGTCATGTTTATATCCTGGGCAAAATCCGACGCGTGCTTGGTTCCCCGAAACACGACCCATAACACATCCTCTTGTTGGAGGACGTAGCCCACACTTCTTTCCTTGTCGAGAGAATTTTGGAGGGAAGCGACGAAAACAAAACCGGGGGGCATTACGAGCTGGGATGCCGAGTCCGCGTCGTACACGAGACGAAGGAGACCAAGGCAGTACGAAGCCGTCTCGGGCGAGTACTGGTCAAGGGCCAAAGGAGCATCCCACGGGTCCTTCGGTCCTAGCGTCGGGTGGGGGGTGCACGCGTTGTTGTTTTCGGGGTTTCGACAAAACAATGTGTTGGAAAACGCAAAGGTGACCGTTCTTGAAAATTGGAGGCGTCGGTATACCGTATAGAGAATCACAATAAGAAGTAGAAGCGAAACGATAAGAAACGGGACTGGAAACATGGAATTTTTTTATACTCTCTTGCACTATTTTTTTTTTTATTTATGACCCACAATTTTGATACCCGGAAAGAACCCCGGAACCCGTCGTCGCAAGCCCACCCCCGATAATTCCTGCTAATGCCCACGCCCCCACCTCTTGTCCTCCGGGTATTAAAAAGGCGGCGATGCCCAACGCCGATGCAACACCCGAAAGTATGGAAGACCCCCAAAATTTGGCCTTTTTTCCGGAGGAACACTTGTTGCTGGTCGGTGGTGGTGCGAGCTTTTCCGTGGCGTACAACACGCTGATGATGGTTTGGTAGGATGGTTTCTCGGTCCCGAAGCCGTACTTGCAAAATCCCCACCATCCCCCGGAATAATCAATATTCTGACCCGTGATGGCATTGAGGCCCACCGCGGTAGGAAAGGCGTAGGGGTACCACGCATTGTTGTACAAATCGCTCTTGGTGTTCCACATGAACGACAGGATGAAACTCGTCTGCGCCGGAAGCTTGTAGTAGTTCCACAGGAAATTGTCCGGCGAGTTTGTCCATTTATTGTTATCAATCGTACCATCTTGGGCTTGGGGAACACCCCACTGCTGAAGGAGGAAGTTCCAACCAATCGTATTCACGGGCCATCCCGTCGTGTCGCTCCACTGCACATTCTCAAATCCCGAAATGCCCTGGTACTTGGAATTATCGAGCGTGCCAACCACGATGCTCTCACAGATATGATACGGCATCAGGAAATAAAGGCTCTTGTCGGTCTGGACGGACGGCACGACGGGGGCATACGTCGACATCATCTGCGTGAGGAATTCGACTTCACCCGACGTCTGGAAGTGGGTTTCCTCGGAATAAAAGAGGGCCAGAAATTGGTACCCGAGACTAAACGCCTGGTACTGGATCCACAGGTCGATGGAAAACACGCGCTTGTACTGCTTGCCATTGTTTTTGTTCCACCATTTCCTGAAATCACCGTAATTGATAAAGGCGTTGAAATAAAACATGACACAAATCACGAGGAATAACCAGATGCCGATAAACAACAGGCTCACATAGATAGGTAACCGGATGGCTACCGGTTTATTCAAACGATTCAATAACACCAGAGACGGGTTTTTCTGGATTGCTTTTTCAGCCTTTTCGGTTTTGACCTTCTTTTCTTTGGCCAAGGCCGATTTGTAAACCGTCATAATTTTTTTTTTATTATCCTCCACAATAAAAAAATTAAACATGGCAGGAACAAAATCAAAATCATCGACGGCGACGATACAAATCGATTCAGGAAACCACACCGGAAAACTATTGGGTCTGAAATGGTACTGGTGGTTGCTCATCATCGTGGGAATTATCTGTATTGTATCCGGGGGTTCGATTGCGGGAGGAGCGTCCGGGTTGGGGTCGAAAATCGCCCGCGCCATACTGGGCTTTTCTTCGGGTGTGCTCAACGCGCTGGCCCATAGCCCGTTTGCCTACTTCATGGCGCTTCTTTTCTTGGGGCCGTTCATTGGACGAGGCGCGTGCGCCGCGTACAGGGCCTACCGTGACCAGTACGGTTCGGGAAAGACACAACAGGATACTCAAAAAGAATTGGGCATCGACAAGGATTCCCTGGATGCCGTGGTGAAGGACGCCAAGACAAAGAACCCCAACGACAAGAACGCCCAAAACGAGTATGTGAATCAATGGATAACCGATAAGAAAACCAGTATCAATCAGGAGTTTGTCACCAAAACCCAAGAAAATCTTCAAAACAAGGTGAACAATGGCCAACTG